>Ga0126342_10000983_pt1 | contig 36907 bp, 31 predicted proteins | sample Cyp1metagenome_FD_92528 | JGI IMG/M metagenome (GOLD analysis project Ga0126342, IMG submission 92528) | Coral microbial communities from Lord Howe Island, Old Settlement Bay, Australia - Cyphastrea 1 metagenome | ecosystem: Host-associated > Invertebrates > Cnidaria > Coral ... | reverse complement strand
TCTCTTGAAATACGATCCGGCAATCAAACATGGCAATGGGCAATCAATCACACACACACACACACACACCCACACATCCACACCCACACCCACACCCACACCCACACCCACACCCACACCCACACCCACACCCACACCACCCACACGCACACGCACACGCACACACACACATATAGATAGATAGATAGATAGATAGATAGATAGATAGATAGATAGATAGATAGATAGATAGATAGATAGATAATTATATATATATATATGATTTTCGCCTAAAAACTTCCATTTAGTTCGGGATTTTCCATTGCCACGGACGTTTGATTACCGCAGGGTACCCCAGAAACGGGAGGCTTTTCTAAGGAAACTGGGTGAACAACATCATTGTACCTTGAGGATGCGGCTTTTCGGGTTGTTCTGGCGATGTTTAATCCCATTGCAGGTAGCAATTTACACGTTTTGACATTGTAGAAGAGTTGTTGACCCAAGCAACCTGCGGAAAATTCACCAGTTTCTTTGTTTTTCTTGTGTGTGGATCGTTTGCAAAGTGAGAATTATGAGGTAAACCAGGTAAACATTGCTTCCAATTGGCACCGCACAGAGTGGCGGCATTTTTTCATCGCCGAGTCGTTGCACTAGAAAAATCCCGGGTTTCTGGATTTTTCTCGAGTTCCGGCAACTCAATTGAGGTCCATCATCGTCCATATTTGATGGTCAAAACTATGGTCCCCTGGTAGATTTGTTCTCAAATCCATCTGGATAAATCATAACGACCTCACCGTGACATCCGTGACTGGAATGATGCTTGGTAGGGGTAACTATCCCAAAATAGTGTTTTTTTTCTTTTCCAGAGCAACTGATCATAATTCCAGATTTACCCCCCTGGCAATGGAACATGGGCACCTCCGGCTTCGTTGTTTTCCAGATGGTCCTGCACTCCGATGACTTCGCTTATCTGCGAGCATTTTGCTGGTGGCTGGGCATCATGGATAATTATCAAGGAAAAAAAGAGGATGTTGGAAAGGAAGAAATCATTGGGGAAAATTCAGGGAAAATCCAACCATTACAACTTAATTATCTAATATGTTGAAAAAAACATGATAAAGCATCTTTTAAATCTGAAGCTCCCATCCACTGCAAAACATGGTTGGTTATACATCCGCATTAAACCCCCATTATGTTCCCAGTATATCCCCATCCAAGTACATCCAATATATCCATTTTAGGGGAAATTTGAAGATTTGAGATCGCCACATCAAAGCAATGATCCTAAAAAAAATGTCGTGATACGACAAGAGGTGGCTTGTCCAATATCTGGATATGTCTGAACTGGAGAAAAAACATGTTTAGAGCTTCAAGTTTTGATTCTCAATTTAGTTGTGCCTTTTAAATTTTAAACAAACTGTATTTCAAGTTGCTCAAACGAAGTCTGTTGGAAGGTTTCTCAGGTAAGACAAACAATTTTATGATTTATGTATATTACAATGTGTATTCTGGACATCTTTCCGCACATCATTATTCTAATACATGAATAATGTAATATACAATCTATATATCTTTATACCTACGTCTTATTATTCCTATAAATATCCGTTCTCTAATCATCTATTGTTATACCAAATGCTAACTAAGAATTCATTTGGATAGTGCATTTTATTGGGATATCCGTTCTCTATCACTATCTATTGTTATAACAAATGTCCATTTTCTTCATCCCTCACCCTAAGAATTTGCTACAATCCCATCCCATCCCAAATGTCAGATCCACCATTTGGGAGAGGGCTCTGTAACATTAAAATGTGGGCTCTGTAACCATAGTTGTAGGGGTCATATCCCAACTTATGGATGTGATTACCACAGTGAATCATAGTTATACCATAGTTATACCATAGTTATACCATAGTTATACTCATAAAACTATGTAAAACTGCCCCAAAAAACCTCAAAACACATCAACCGCCGTTGACAGGTTGCTCTTTTCGGATTATGTCATGTTCGATTACGACCTCCCAGAGAAGTGCAACGACCCAGAGATGTTGCAGGTGATGAACTTGACCAAAACCACCTCCAGGACCTCGCTTTAAGCGAAGTCAACGCGTGCGAACCGGAACCGCGGCACAAGTTTTGTGGCGAAAAAATGCGAACGGAGGATGGGGATGGAAGAAGGATAGAAATGGATGATAGAAATGGATGGAACAATGATAAAAAGTCATCTACAGTATGTGTCAAACTGGATCAAACTGGTTTTGGTAGGCTCCCAAGATGTTTAAATTCATGAGATTTCATGAGATATTAGGTGGGAGCTGGGATATTTTGGTGTTCCAACGCTTGGTTGGTTGAGTGTATATTGGTTGCTGGAACCATCGCGAGAGCCGCGAGATGGGATGATAGCTGGAACCAGCTGGGCGCAGGGCTATCTTCGCCGTGAGCTCTACAACAACAGCTGCAACGTCGACGACTCAGAAGCTGCGGCTGCACCTCCAGGTCTGGGATGTTTGGATGGTACGGTTGATCCTAATATGTTAACATATGAATGTTAAGACATTTGAGATGGGATGCTTAAAATATATATGTTTGGATGTTTAAGATATATATTATAGATGTGTATATATATAATTATATGTTTGGATATTTTTTCGGGACTTTTATATATATTATTTGAATCCCATCCCCCGCTGCATCTTAAACAGCAACTTTATGAAGGGGGATGAGATTAGCAACCATTGATCATTCATATGGCGCCGTTTTTTGAACCATTACCCTCTGGGAAACATACAAAAAGCGACATGGTATAGATGGCCCGGTCGAAATAGTTGATTTACCCATTAAACATGGTGATTTTCCATGGTTTTTTGGTATGTAACTACCACAGAGGGTAGACCATGATTTCTCCCAAATTTCGACCAAACCTGGGGCTTTTCCAGGGCTGAAAAACCTGAGGGTGCTGAATATAGTCCCGCCAATATCGCCCGATGGAAACGAGTCACCAGCTCAGTGGGAGATTTGGACATTTTGTGGACATTTTTTGGACTCGAGAAATCTCGGTGTTGCCCAGACATCTGGGCAGAATCTGGGCCAACAAGACATAATAGACATATCCCCTAAATATACCTAAATTCAGGATCCTTCTGGCAGTTGAAGCCCAGTTACCATAGCAATCCAACAAAAACCACGAGTTCTCGGAGTTTGTTGATGGAGTCCAGGTATCTCCAGGCATTTCTCTCCCCCTCCGAGGCAGTCTCGGGGCTGGAAAACATGCAGGCCATTGACGGAGACGTTCCAAAGCAACAGAGTTTCGGCTTTTTTGGGGCGATATGATGGCAGGGAATGAGGGAATGATCCCAGTCATAGTAACAATCATCCCAGCAACCCCCAAAAAAAACCATCCAGCAACACTAATTAAGCACCAGAAAGCATTTTTTATTGTTGATAATTAGTTGTGGTTGATGGTTAGTGGTTGAGAATGGTTAATCAACATGATTTTTCGAATGGTTAACTATTGCTATGAAAAGTCTATCTACTCAATCACGGTTTATTAGTGCTTAGTGCTTAATAATAGTTAATAAACATTATGAATCATGGTTAACGCTATGAATGGTCAATAACACTCATAACACAAAAAGACCATGAAATGGCCAATATCTGGTCAACAAATCCAATCCCCCGCTCATATGAAACAACCTCCAGAAACCATGGATGAAACCAATTTTTTTGTTCAGAGCCATGGAATGGGGCTGTTTGATATGAACAGGGTATGGGATTACATCACTGATCTAAATTAAAATACCACACCCAAAGGTCGATAGAAGAGTTAGAAACCTGAATATTACCCTCTGGTAAACTAACATAGCTATATAGGAAATCACCATTTTGAATACGTAAATCAACTATAAATGGTCATTTTTCAATAGCTATGTTAACTTAGCAGTATGGAGAAAAAACGGATCGAACCACCATCCGGGAAACAAGAATTTCGGCATCTAATTTTTGTGGGTGCTATAGATTCATTGGATTTCATTGGTGTTTAGATTTAGCCGATTAGCCGATGGAAAGTGTCCATTACCCATATCATCTAACAGATATCAGGCCTCAGAGAGTCACCTCGTGGTTTGAGCTAAGGAATGTCTACGACTGTAGCTGGGCAGCAGCGTCATGGAGATGGACCCAAAACAACCCAGACTTGGATGAAGGTAAGAAATCGCCAGTTTTATCTGCATAAAAAAATGGTAAAAATCAGGTGTCCTTGAGACAAATCCCCTAAAACCCATCTAAAACCCATTGATACCCTCCAGTAATCAAAGATTGCAATGCAAAATTTACCTCATTGACGGCTTTTCCGAGCTACAAAGCCTCCATTTACTTCGGGCACTTTCCGCCATGTTTGATGACAGAGGCCCAGATGGCCATTTCACCAGTCCAGTGGCGAATTGCCAAGATCGTCCATGGTGGACTTAACCGAGACTCAACATGTTCTCTAATCCAACTTTTTAGGGATCAGGAATCAGGATTTGGCCCATTTTGGCCCTGTTTCCTCTTTGAAGCAACTTTTAGCATGGCGGGTGCCATGCTAAAATTGCTGAGTTTGGTCGGTGGTTTCAAGTGGTTTGAGCTGGCAGTCTGAACTCACAGTGTGAACAACTTTTTCACCTGGAGATTTAAAAGTTTAAAACGGAGGTCCCCCAGTCATCCAAGTCAGACCATGTCAATTCGAGCCAATTTATTCAATTTGATCATCATCATGGTGACGTGGAGATCGTTAAACTATGACTTACCCTCTGGTAAACTAACCGTTTGCGAACTGGAAAATCACCATCTTTAAGTTCGGTAAACCAACTATCTGGTTGGTGGTTTGGAACCATGGAATTTGATGACTTTCCATTCAGTTGGGAATGGAATCATCATCCCAACTGACTTTCACTCATATTTTTCAGAGGGATAGGTCAACCACCAACTTGGCTATTTTCATCTATTTTCTATAGCTTAAACTGGTAGTTTACCAGAGGGTCCTAAAAGGTGGCCTCTATGTCTTGGAGTTCCTACTCTTTTTACTTCGCCAACCTGATCAGCCTGGAGTCTGAGTTTGCGCCTGGAAGAACCCGGTTGGGGGCAGAGCTGGCAGTATGGGTTGCAACATGAAACAATCGAAAAACCAATGAAAACTATAGCTGGTTGGTGGTTTGGAACATGACTTTTATTTTCCACAATATATGGGATAATCCTTCCCATTGACTAATACTTTTCAAGATGCTTAAAACCGCCAACCAGACAGGAAAAAATATCGAAAAGAAACATCAAACACCAAAAAGAACACCATAGTTTTGGGGCACCATCGGGCACCTTGCCCATTGCTCAACTGATCATATCAAAACTGAGCGTGTTTTGAGGCCCTTTGAGGCTCCTGATTTTTGAAAACCATGTGCTTGTTGGTCTGACTGGACAGCTAGGCAGCTAGTGATAGGGAGCCCCTCCTGGCCCCTCCTGCCATGGTTTTGCTGCGCCTTGGCAATGAGATTTTTAGCCGAGGCTTTCCACGCTGGGTCTAACGTCGCATCAGCCAAAGCCTTAGAAGATTAGAAGATTGGCAGGGTCCAAGCTTCTTCCCCTCGACATTACTGGAAAACAGAGCAACAAAAAGCTGAACCTCAGCCCTAGTTTTGGAGGGGTTCAAGTCATGTCACTAGTCCCATTTTTTTCAGATGCAAAATTCCTGTCATCACTTTCCTGTTGTGAACAAAATCCATCAGAGCCAAGGTCCTGGTTTGATCAGTCCATCATCACACATCGCAGCTTGGCCATTGGCGGGAGTTGTTTCAACCCATGGGTTTTCTAAAATTTTCTTTTGAAAGGTCAACAGCCTGGTAGTCAAACGTGGCAATGAATGGCAACTGGAAATGGTGGTGACTGGAACCATGGAATTTTATGACTTTCCATATATTGGGAATTTCATCATCCCAACTGACGAACTCATATTCAGAGGGGTAGGTCAACCACCAACCAGGCAATGAAGAATCCATGAAGATCCACCAAAAAGAGTCATCATGAGTCATCTATGATGGGGATTTTCCCGCGATGTTTGACATTGGAGTGTATGTTTTCTGTTCACCGCTCATGTTAGACAAGGAATAGGATCCCTATGGGTGGTGATTTCCGTTGCAAATCACCAGGAAACCGTGAATATTCATAAATATTCATCAATAAACCATGAACATCTCGGGAAAATACGGGTGGTTGATTATTGGATAACATTGCTTTACCAAACAAAAATGCTTTTGATCCATTCCCATCTCTATTCTTTACCATCTTTACCATGTCAAGATTCAGGTCGCGTGCAAATGCGGCAGCTTGTCTCCCGCCCCAGTCTTAGATCGTGTGCAGAAGCACCAGGAAGAGCGGTCCCAGATCGAAGAATCCGATGTGCATCAACCGACAATCCCACAAGTAAGATATAACTATATATAACTCCGTTTTCTTTCCCAAATACAAATGTATGTATATATATATATTGTCAATATATTGTGCATATATTGTATATATATATATATATTGTATATATATATATATATGTATATATATATATTGTGTATACATTGTATACATATATGTAGATATATCTTTAATACCTATATATATATGTATGTATGCATACTGCCAGGCTTGCTGGATGAGGGACGGAGCACGGGCCAGGTGTGGATGGCGTGTGTGTGTGTTGCTGGTGTTTATTTTGTATCTCAGGATAGTGTTTTTTTATGGGAATTTTGCGGGATTGATATGTTTTTTTAGTTTGTTTTTAATGGTTTTTGATGGGGAATTTGATATTTAATGGCTTTTTTTCAGAAAACCAGCAGTTGGAAGATGTTGGAAAGGGGAAAAAGAAGTTGGCATCAAAGAATGATGGGTCATGGACTACTGCTGACCAGTCTGTCAATGCTCGAAGCTAGGATATCTTTGGGTCAGAGATTATCAACTGATAAGCCTCGGGTCATCTGCCGAGGGCAGTTTCTCACCCAGACCTCTGGGATGAGGAGACATCACTGTAAATGAGAGTAATAGCACTTCAAAACATTTTGTCATTTCATAGAATTGGATGATGGGAAAATTTACAGGAAAGCCCTTTATTTGATGGTAAAAACCATGGTTTCCTGTAGATTTTCCCTTAAACCAATCCATTGATCATTGGATGTGTTGGTTTCATGTAGGTTTTGGCTCCGACTGACCTGACCTTTTAAAAAGGGCCCCCGGATTTGGATTCGAAGAAAGAACTGACGGACAGCAGGACCTCGCGAGTCGCTCAAGCCGTGAATCTTCGAAAAGAAATGTTCTGATTGGTGGTTTGGAACATGAATTCTATTTTTCCATATGTTGGGAATGTCATCATCCCAACTGACGAACTCATATTTTTCAGAGGGGTAGGTCAACCACCAACCAGTGTTACAATGTTGAGACTTTCAACCACTCATAAAAAGGAACCATTCAAAAAAAACCATCATATCCTTGGGATTTATCATCGCACTTTCCCCGTAGATTTGCCAACAAACTGTGGAAGATCCAAAGTTTCAAAGTTTGTCGGCTCGCGGCTCGCAATCTGCCACATATTGATGGGTCGAATCCCGGGTAATGTTACACGGGATGGTTCGATCATTAATCAATCGTCAACCTCAACAATCATGATATTTACCATGGACTCGTCGGGCAAAAAATGATTTTATCAATTTTATCATTTCTCACAATTACGCCATCATTCTCAATTATATAATATAAGCCATGATCAAAATGTGATACAGTAATTATAAGCCATTATCATCATGTATCAATTACAATTCTCATTATTGTTATATCATTTGTAAGCCAGCATCAAAACTGATGATATCAGCCATTAGTTGAGCCATTTCCGAGTATTAACCACTATTCCGCCATTGTTAAGCCATTAATCCCATCACCCTAATATTAACCACCGCATAAATGGTCCCAATGATGTGGAAATTCCCTACATCCACAATGGTTTCGTCTGGGGGGTGTTTAATATACACGGGGGAAGGGATTACTAAGCCATGAGTATTGTTACCCTCTGGTAAACTAACAGTTTGCTATTGAAAATGACCATTTATAGGTGGATTTACCCATTAAAAATGGTGATTTTCCATAGCAAAATGTTAAATTACCAGAGGGTAAGCCATGACTAAGCCATGACTCAACGGCTGGGAAGAAAGCCGGTACCGTCGTTCTGCCTTGTCCAGACGGACGTCTCGATCCTACTGCGGGATCAAGCTTTGCGAGCGGCAGTGCGGGAGGCGGAGCCTGCTGAAGCTGGTCATTTCTGGATTTCACCAAGCAAGATGTGATTTAAGCATCATCAATAAGGATACCTATAGATAAGATAAGAAGAGATAGATAGATAGATAGATAGATAGACAGACAGACAGACAGACAGACAGATAGATAGATAGATAGATAGATATGTATAATATGGTATAATATAAGAATTATTATTATAACAATATATAATAATAATGCTTCTAATTACTACTAATAATGATAATCATATTGTGGATTCCACCAATCTGCGGCGGATGATATTGGGTGTGACCCTGAAAATGGTAGGGAAACCAATGATTCACCAAACGTTTTTTTTTGGGAGGTGATTACCCTCTGGTAAACTAACGTTTTGCTGTTGAAAATCACCATGCTATTCATGGGTAAATCAACTATTTCGACTGGGCCATTTTCTAGGTCGCTATTTTGACATAACCAGAGGGTAGCCAACCTGATGCAATTCATATTATGGATTCATACAATGTGAGGCCCCCCAGTTATAAGTTGGTTTATAAGCCCCAGTAACTATAGATATATCTACCATAAGTCCTAGTTATTGGAGTTATGTGCACCAACTTAGCTATCGAACGGGGGCCTCACATTATATGATCTATATTAACGTTTGAGGATGGTCCATGATGAACCAGACGCACCTAAGGAGTAGAAATTAAGGGGTGATTGTGGAAGCGGTTCAAACCACCCACATTGTTTGCAAAACCAGATATTAGTCGGATCTTTTCCTTGGATCATTGATGAGGGCGTCATTTTTTTTACATCCAGCCTGTAGTTACATCCACTCTTGGCAGTCAGCATTTGAAAAAAAATTGCAGGAATCCCTTCTCAGATACCAAAAGTTGAGGTTTCGGAAGAAGAATTTCCCTCAAAAACGCCCGGGCTTTACGATAAGAAACTCTTCAACTTTTCACTCTTTCAGTGAGATTTTTCATGATTTGACAGGATTTTACCAACTTGTACTTTTTGGATTGGTATTACCCTCTGGTAAACTAACATAGCTATCGAAAATGGCCATTTATAGGTGGATTTACCCATTAAAAATGGTTATTTTCCATAGCAAAATGTTAAATTACCAGAGGGTAAACCAATCCATTTCGACCAGTGCATTCTGAAATCAGGCTTTGACCAGTGAACCTCCGGCGACGGAGTCGGCGCCAGCCTGGGAGGACAATGCCCGGGGCTGAAGGGCTTGATGAACCCTCCAGGTGAGGGCTCCCCCAAAGCGAATGATTTTTTAATTTGACATAGCTATGGAAAATGGACCATTTACAGATGATTTTCCCAGCTAGAAACCTCCGTTTATAATGGATTTTCCATAGCTATGTTAAATTACCAGAGGGTAAATGGAAAATCACCCAAAATATTGATGACATATTTTGGAAATATAGCCATGCCCCACGGAAATCTAAGCATATCAAAGCATTGCATGCAAAATCTCTTCAATATGGTGTTGAAATTCTCAACCCTCCAACATGTTTTTTCGAAGATGACAGTTTTATCCATTTTTCCCCAATAAAACCAGCATAAATCTCCCCAGTATATTCCATATTCCATCATATTCCCAAGAAATCTCCTAAAAACCTAGGCTTTTTCCATGGTTTTCCCAAGAAATTCAGCTGGAACATCACCTCGTCTCGCCAAGGTGCCCTGGCATCCTCCGAAACCCAAGGCGCGCCCCGTGGGGCCGCAGCCGCCCGCCGTGCCGGTGCCGCCGGTGCCGCCGGTGGCGCAGGTGGCGCCGGCGCAGCACTGGTGGGATTGGAACGCCTGGGACGAACATGCCGCGAAACGTCTGGGGCTCAGGGGAAGATGGGAGCTAGCGCGACATATATACATATATATATATAATATAGAATATAGAAATAACGTTAATACATACCCACATGCACACACACAGATATATATATATATAATTATATATATAATTATATATATATATACATATATATATATATATACATATCTTTATATATATACATGGGTAAATTATAACGACCGCGACCGAGCCCTGAAATCATGGTTAATAAGGGAAACCATCCCCAAATGGCCGCAAGATTCAGGTTAGTGACATATTACAATTTACCCAGATATGATATATGATTTAGATATTATTGTGATTTTGCGTGATGATTGATTTGATATGACGCATGGTTTTATATGACATATGATTTTATACTATGTTTTTGTCTACGGAGGGCGGAAATTAAATGAACGTTGAGTGATCATTGATGATGATGATGATGATGATGATGGATGATGATAAGTCAAATTAGACAACCAGCCATGTATTTGATGCAGGTGTCGTGACAAGTTGCAGCTGACCTGCCAAATTTCCATCTGCTGAGCCCAACTTCAGGTGCCCGCTTTGGAAGCTAAAGCTGCTGTGGCTGAGCTGATGAGCCATGACTGGAAACTGCGATTACCACAGAAAAATGTGATGAGTATTGCAGGAGGCGTATCCGTATCGGATCGGGACCGGTACCTACCGATGTCGATGTCCAATGTGATGAATGTGTTGTGCAGCGCCAGTGGTGTCTTGGTGTTGTGGCACATGCGACACATGCGACACATGTGACACCTGTGACACAGACCCATAGTACTGTCAGAGGTTCCTGCGTTTGTTTGAGCAGGACTCTTTCGAGCCTTTAAATATGATGGGTCAAACACCTGGTTCTCTGTAGGCCCCAAAATAGCTGGCATAGTTTCAACATATATATCAAAATATGGTACTCTACATAGACCTTCTATGTGTAGATGCTTTGATTCTAGGTTGTTGACCTATTCCCATATCTTGGACTCCAGAAATTTCATGCTTCATTCTGACAGCTTCGCTTGCCTGAGTCAGGGTCAATCTCCGTGATGCTCCCGTCGCCTCATTTGCCGGCGCCGTGATCCATGGCATCCAGTGATGCTATCCCCATGGGATTTCGTTGGGTCGCTTTCCAAGGCATAACTCGAAGTCAACGGGAACGTTCCCGCCTTACGGAGAGATCGACATCAACATCCAGGGACCTCCAGGGACATCCAGGGAGCCGCGGGATGTGGTGAGGTTGGTGAAGTCGACGGTGATTCGTCGACGCTTTCAATTGATAGGAATGTAGGCTTTAAAATTGGTGAGTGTTCTGGCTGTTAAGCCAGCCAATTGCTGTTTCCAGGGGCCCTAAGATGGGACATTCTGACATTCTCCATGTTTCATCAGTGTTTTTCGTCTGCTCATTATGTTGAGCGTTTGCGCGCTGTGCGAGTTTCCAGTGGCACACAAAGGAGCGACTTGGCGTGGGGGAAACGGGGCCAAGATGGGCCAAGAGAATTGTCGAGGATGATAGACAATGATAGATGTGATGTCAGGTGGCTTTGAAATCCGTTCATGTAGACAAAAATTACTGCTGTAGTTCAGACTGTTCAACTTCATTTTGTTTGGTTTGCTGCAATTTCAACTGGCATGAGCTCAAAAATCGGCATGTTGTGCGTCTCTCTTGGCATCATGGATGTATATGAATGTAAGAGATGTAAGAAAGTGAAACTGAATAGTTTTCATGAGTACCCTCTGGTAAACTAACATAGCTATTGAAAATGGCAATTTATAGTGGATTTTCCCATTAAAAATGGTGATTTTCCATAGCTATGTTAAATTACCAGAGGGTATCCAGGACCTACCCATTTTTTCAGAAACGATCCTTCTTGCTGAAAGGGTTGAACGTGGCTGGGAGGTGGTTCTCACAGTCTGCGCAACATTTGGCTGGCAAAGTGTGGCAGTGTGGCTCCGGAATGCTCCGGAAGCCTCAAAATATCAGCTGGAACAGCTTCGAACCCACCCTGTGATCACTGTGATCTGAGACTTTTTGATCTTTTTCCAGATTTTTGGCAGTTTTTCCAGATTTCAACTATCCTTTTCCAGGTTTAACCGGGGAAATTCAAGGGCCAAAGGTTGGAGTATACGGTATATGTGGCAGTGACATTCCGCGGGCCGATGTCGAAAGCGTCTAGCAAATTCTGAGAGCGATCTCTGATATGTTTGAAGAGTCTTGCGCCTCATCAACTAGTGAATGAATATCAATGGATATCAATGGATCATATTGGATTGATTTCAGGGACCATTCGCGGAAAACAAAAAAAAAACTATAGCCTGCACCGTGAAACTGATTATGCTTGTTTTTTGGGTTGTTGGTTTCCCTTTCAAGGTTTTCAAGTTCTGGAATCAATAATACAGCTGATAGCGGCCTTTGCTGATTAATTAATCTTTTGTAGGAAAACATGTGACATCCTGCGGCAGTATCCCTTCCTGCACTCAGATTTTCGAGAGAATTTCTCCAAAGTGAGCGGTGTGGACGCATTGGACGCCGTTTCAGCTGTCTCAAAAGTGGCTTGGGCGCAAGTTGCCGATATGCCTTGTGTGGTCATCTCTGGCCTGGGCTTCGAACTGATTTCTTGTGCCTTCAAGAAGTATAAATTGGTGCCTCTGCAACCCCGGAAAATGTAATTTTGACGCAGAAAATGACGAGTAAATAGTGGGACTCAGTTTTTGTTTTCCGCCATACCCTCCGGTAAACTAATGTAGATGCCGAAAAACCCACCATTCCCACAAGCGTGGAATGAAGCAATGATCACAACACTATGACATGTGAAATCGATGTCCTTTGAAAGATGCAGTTTGACCGGGACTTTTTTTACATGTCCAAGAGATGATTCATTACAGTTCTTGACCATGCCTGTCAGCTCAAAACGCCTGAGGATGAGGAGTGGTCCAACTGGAGGGGAAACTTTCAGGATTCGCAGCAGGAATGTTCCGCAGCTGTTTATTTTCTGAAAAAAATGGGGAAGAAAAAACAGGGGGCCTCAGCCATCAGATCCAGCCGATGTTTCCTGCTCAATCAGGTGCCGAATAACATGAATAACGCGTTCAAGTCGGCCGGCAAGTGGTGGGTCCAGTTGGGTCCAAGGGTACAATGCAGAAGGGAACGGACAGAATTCATGGTCCGATGGGAGTGAGATGATTTAGTGAAAAGCATTACCCTCTGGTAAATTAACAGTTGGACCCTGAAACTCACCAATTTATAGTGGAAACTAACTAGTCACTTAGTCTTTCAACCCCGATGACTGGCAGGGTCGAACTGTTAATTTACTGGAGGGTACCACCATATACAGATCAATATGACTCAACAATGATTCGACAATGATCGATATATGTCTCGCAGGTTGTTGTTACAACAACGGTTTGATTTTTTCGCTACGTTCCTAAGATGTGACACCCAGACTGCCTATTGCATGGACTTTTCGAAAGTAAAGCAAGAAACAGAAAAGAAGCTTCGGACAAACATGAAGGTTACCTTAAACTATCACTCATTTAAGATATTTAAGGCAAAGAAAAGCAGAATCGAAAGGAACCTCAACTGTTCGTTCCCAGACTCTACTGGCGGTTGCGAGAAAAAGTGCGCCAGCAGCTGCCAGCGGCCAGCAGAGATCCATGAAATTTCGGCTGATGGTACCCCTATTCCCAGCTTCCAATACTTTTGGGGTTTCTGATGGGACGGAAACAAGGGCACCATCAGCCCCGGAGTCCCTAGTCCCACTTCCACCATCTTCCACCCAGCAGATCCATTTTACGAAGAGTGCCAGCTTTTTTTTCGTCAACTTGCAACATTCATGCAGTGGCTATGTGACGGGAAAAGTGCATGAATGTTTTTGCTGGTAAAGCCAATAGTTCTGATCCCCAGTTAGGAACGGTTTCCAAAAACACCCATTTCTGGTAGATTTTTTTAGTGTTAGGCCATAATGGGGTTACCGGTTTTGCCACAGGGGTGAATGGATGATCTGGGTGGATTTTCTCACGTAAAAGTGTAAAACTGGAATGGTTAGTATGCGGAGAATGATCCTCAGCACTGTAAAATTCAGCCAAATATTTACCAATGAGTAACTCACAATTTTATAAAAATACATTCCATACTGCACAAATGTCCAGATATCGTTGACCAAAACTATCAGTACGTTCAACACTATATCCGAAACTCCAGATATTTCAGGTTCCATTCCCAACTATAGAGTGTAAAGTGGTTAAAACAATACTAAACCACCCATTTGGGAATGAAACAAATACCACCCATAAAAATGGTGATTTTGGGAATGGTTTATGATTGTTTTACCCACTTGGTGGTTTGGAACATGAATTTTATTTTTCCATATATTGGGAATTTTATAATCCCAACTGACTTTCACTCAGATTTTTCAGAGGGGTAGGTCAACCACCAACCAGTATTATTGGCATTATAACATATTATAATCACTATGATTATATTTTAATTCCATTATTGATGATGATCCCATTATAATCCCACTATATAATCCCATTATATACTCCCATTATTTTTCAGAGGGGTAAGTATGTCAACCACCAACTAGATGGATGATTTCCCCCTGGGGATTTGAGCTTCCTCCTAGGCTGAAGGCTTTCTACAACGAGTTGAATTTCCTCCTCCAGGAGTATCGGAGGATCACCCAGTTGGTGAAGTCAGGATCACCCAGGGTGAACCTGGTTGTTTTTTTTGGTTTGGATACCCTCTGGTAAACTAACATTTTGCTATGGAAAATCACAATTTTTAATGGGTAAATCCAGTATTTCTATGGCAATTTTCAATAGCAAACTGTTAAATTACCAGAGGGTAAAGGGGAAGGGATTGATTCAGATGAGTTTCTTTTCCATTTTTTCATTGGACAAATCATGAACAAAAACATGTTCGAAGTTGTTTTTTTCCATTTTTTTGATTGGAAACTATTGGAACAAAAAAAAGGGCGGCTGTGATTTTTTCATGCATTCGATGAGTTGATCCTGTTGATCCTGACAATCAGTTGCTGTCAATGGCCATGACTCAGGATCCGATTGATTGGAGGTACCTACCATATATTTTTGGCCTTTTTTTGAGGCCTAAATTTCAGGGAATATACACCCAAAATATGGCCTTATATGGTACTAACGTAGCTCCATTTTTTTTGGATCCTGGAATTCCCTTTGAACTAGATGTGCATTTCGCATTTCGCTCATCGATCTTTGCGGATGATGATGATGATGATGATGATGGTCATTATGATGGTCAGCCGCTATTTTTGGTCTGAAAAACTACACTTGGTGATGATTCGCTTAATCTAGTCATTTTTTTTGCTTCGTTATACCATCAATTAATGACAAATTCCTCATGCTATCCACTACAATATTGTACTTGTCTGGAAACATAGAGGGGTCGGTTCGATCTATTATTTATTATCACCTACCTATTGGCCTATTGGCCTATTGGCCTATTGGTTGGTTTTCATAGGCTAACCTGCCCTTTAAATTCAAGCAACCAGTGGGAATTTGGGACATCTATGAATCCAAGCTCAAAAGAAAGATGTGTACCATATGGGCTAATGTTTGTCATCTATCCCATCATGATGTCGAATTCAAAGACAGCAGGTAAGAAAACTCACCAAAATCCCTTGGTGGAGGATCATCATTTCTGAAGAGCTATTCATCAGGGTTGGTGGTGACTGGAACCATGGAATTTTAGGACTTTCCATATATTGGGAATAATTAATAATCCCAACTGACGTTCACCCCATGATTTGTCAGAGGGGTAGGGTGGCTCAACCACCAAAAATGTGGATGACCATACTAGAACTAGTTACATATATATCATATAACCAGTTATGTAACTAGTTGATAACCACTAACCACTAGTTGATAACCACCAGATATCGTAACTAGTTACATACGGATGTCCTCCCTGAGGCCTATCGCATCCAATTTGTTGAAGCCGCATCTGGATCACCTCGAACTCCAGATGAGGCGAAGCCGAGAAAACGCCTTGGACGGAGGGAGATGGAGGGAGATGCCCCGTGGTTAACATAACGGAAAACCACCATTCTTAATAGGTAGATATAGGTAAATCATCCATAAATGGTCCATCTATACCATAGCTATATGTTAACTAACCAAAAGGTAGCATTTCCAAAGGGTCTGGCAAGGTTTGGGCGATATTTCAATGCGGATGTCATGAGAAAATGATAGAACATGCTGGCTAAGCGGCTAAACTGTAAAGCATCAAGTTCAATGGGGACTTTTTCCATGGAAAAAACCAGTGGTGAAATATGGCAAGCCAACTACCGCAGAAGGATCATGGATACCCTCTGGTAAATTAACATAGCTATTGAAAATGGCCATAGAAATAGTTGATTTGCCCATTAAAAATGGTGATTTTCCATAGCTATGTTAATTTACCAGAGGGTATCACTCTTCGAGTTTCAACTTTGCCATGGAGAATGGACAACTGTAACCAGCATGGGGAGACCACATTTGGTGATTTCAATGGTGTTTTATGATGTTTTATGTTCAATCCTAATGTGGAAAAATCAATACTAAACCAACCATTTGGGGACGGTAAACACACCACCCATAATAATGGTGATTTTGGGGATGGTTTATGATTGGGTTCACCATGGTGTACCACGATATTTTGGAGGATGTTCCCAATTTGGCATCGCTTGACTAATATTTTTCGGGGGAGCGATAGCCAGAAATCATAATTCAAAAACTACAGGATTTTGATGGATTTTGCAAGGTTTTCAGCTTCAGCAGTGCCCTCTGGTAATCGTTTACATGGCGTGCTGGAAAATCCACTCGTTTACAGATGATTTTCCATCGAAACCTCCATAGTTGATTTCCCAGTTGCAGCATGTTTGATTACCGAAGGGTACAGGTATCTTCTCCACACGCATCTTTACGTTTTTTTGTTTCCACCGGAATTTTGGAAAATGCTTCCAGCATTTTGTGTAAACCAACTCTGGCTTGAAACCACGGTCTTTCTTGGGCTTGCCATAGGTTTTCCATTCCCAAACATGGTGATTTTTTTGAAACCGGAACCCCCAATCAGCCTACATGATTTTTGTATATTCATTTGTTTTAATGGTTCCATATGGTTCCAAAAGCCACCATTCTTTCCAGTGTTACCCTCTGGTAAACGTTGACAGTTCGCGACATAGAAAATGGCCCAGTCGAAATAGTTGATTTACCCATGATTTACCCATGAATAGCATGGTGTTTTTAACCATTTTAACCATAGTTTGGTATGGTATTTTACATATGTTATGAATAGCATGGTGATTTTAACCATAGTTTGGTATGGTTCATGTTTACCCTCTGGTAAACATACAAAAAAAATATGGAAAATCACCATTTTTAATGGGTAAATCCACTATTTCTATGGCCATTTCCAATAGCTATTTTGACATAACCAGAGGGTACCAGGTGTACCATTTTCTCAGCAATCCATTGGAATCTCAGGCCAGGGATGGTGACCCTCACCTGGATGTCCATGAATCTGGTGGGGCCGCCATTGTTTCGCAATTTTTTCCGCTGTTTTTCAGTGCCTGGGGATGGATAGGGTTAGTATCACTATGTATCACTTATATTATGTTATATAGCGTTAGATAGATATGCATAGGGTTAGATGTGGATAGGGTATATCAATGTATATCATATAATATCTCCTCGTTTCTTGTGACAATTTAAGTGACACTTGGGGAGAACGAAACTCGAAACTCATCGATTTCATTGACGAATATGGGGACCAACCCACTGTCAGAAACTCATAAACTGTTTACCATCCCCAGTCATGGTAGGTTTATATATATATATATTATATAGGTTTATGGCATCCAGGCTTTCCCACATTTAACCAGAACTTGAATGACATTTATTTCAAATCAGCCCTAATTTGGCCGCAATTCCTCATGGTTCAAGCTCTGGGGTAACTTTCCACTTGGTTCGGTGGATCTCAAGCACGGTAGCCAAGGGAAAAATCATCGTTTTCCATGCCTAGGCCACCAAAGATTGTGACCGAATCATGGCAGGCTCATTTTGCTGCAGTAATTTAGCAACTCAAGATGGTGATTGTTTATTGATATTCATTGATATTTGTTGATATTCATTGAGAGATAGATAGATATATATATATATATATACTCTGATATTCCTGGATATTTATTAATATATTCACTGATATTATAATATTATCACATATGATCACATATGATCATATCATATCATATCATGTCCCATCATCAGAATCCTATCCAATCATCTTTGCTTCATCCTTGGCTGCAAGGATTCATTCCTGAAGTCTGTCTGGGAATCTCTCGCCCAATTGGAGCAGTTGGGTTGGCCCAGCTATGGGAATTTCCTATCGTGATGAACTAGGGTTTCAGGGTAAACATAGAAAACAAAGTTGAAAGACAGGGAAAAACAATGGTTTCCCTAGGAAAATGATTTGTAAATTGCAAATGACAAAGCCGTCTCCTTTTTTCCCTAAATTGAGGAATTTCGTTGCGGGAGAGCACATCTGGAAAGTCGTCTCTTTTCTTCTTTCCGCAAGCTGAATGCAGGATTTTTCAGCATCCATGTTTTTTGATTGAAATTACCCTCTGGTAATTTGTTGCATAGCTATTGAAAATGACCATAGAAATAGTGGATTTTCCCATTGATAGCATGGGTGATTTTCCAGTTCGCAAAATGTTAGTTTACCAGAGGGTATATAACATGCAGCGCTTTTTCTAGCGGACCTGAGGATGTCACAGTGCTACCTAGATGTACTGAGGATGCTGTTTTTTTTTGGTTGGGACACATATTTTGAACATTTTTAGGTGAGTCATTTATCAAAGGAAGTTTAGGAGTCTATACTTCTGTGTTACCTAGTTTTGACAGCATTGAAATCAAAAGTCACTGCAAAGAACAGCCACTGAAGACTTGATGCAAAGAACAGTCACTGCAAAGAACGGTCACTGTAAAGAATACCATCTGCTTATTTAACAGTTCGCCATGGAAAGATCCACCATGCTATTAAGTTCGGTAAACCATCTATTTCGATTAGGGCCATGGATTTTCCATGGCGAACTGTTAGTCATAACCAGGTTGGGTAGCCACCTGTGTTCACATGGGGGAATCGGGCACTATGGGACTGCGACGCGGAGGAGCACGGAGGGGGATGACGTTGGAACATCTGGCCCAGCTGCATGGGAATTTCCTAGCGTGATGAAGATACCCGAGGGATCCCAAGGGTAAACATACCAAAAAATGTGGAAAAACCATGGAAAAACCTAGGAAAATGATCTATACATGATTGATTTTCCACCTCGAACTGTGAGTTTTTTTCCCCAGGCTACAAATGTTTGATGTTTTTTAATGGCTACCTTGCCCTTTTGCTGCAACCAACTAGTGAAGTAGAAATTCATCGACAAATTGCTTGATAGTACTTGATGGTGAAGCTAAATGATTGCAAATACTATGCCCACTAGGCTACTATGCCAAAGCTGAGCAATCAATCCCTTCATTTTCCTGCGGGCTTCACATGGGCTTCACTTTTTCACAACGGATTCTCGTTCCCAGGCTGGTTTGCGGTGTGAATGATATCATGGAAAGCTTGGCAGCGACCCCAACCGTCTGGGAAGAGCGTGCTTTTGAGTTTGCATCAATGAATATATCAGTTAGACATAGATATAAACATAGATGTACTGTGTAAAAATGTCGATTATTCTAGGTTTTCCTAGGTTTTCCTTGGGGAAAGATGACATACTTTTTATCAATGAACGATCTCCGATCGTTTCGGCAACGCAGCTGGCAGCTGGTCCAAGTTGGGATGATCTGCCCGTGTGGCTACAAAAAAACATGGAAAATCACCATGTTCAATAAGTAAATCATATAATATCATATAATAATAATGATAATGATGATAATAATTGTACATATATATATATAAATATAATTATATAGCGTTTTCCATAGCTATGCTAAATTACCAGAGGGTAAGCATCTATTTATATAAAAGGGCCCTGGTGAGATGTTACCGAACGTGTTCAGCTTCAGCTAAGAGTTGGTTTCACACTGTCCAAATTTCTGCTTGCCATTTCTGTCTCAAGCTGTAATTCAGTCAGGGGCTCTTTGATTTCCAGTCCGCTGTGCACTATCCCCGTCTTTTTTTCTTCAGAATTCCAATGTTCAGATTTTCAGCACAAAAAAAGCCAGCCATCAACCCGAAGGGAGAAGGGACTCAGCTGAAAGTTCTCCCGGACCGGCCGTGCTCCCGTACCGGCCATTCGGCCATATTCGGCCATTCGGCCATGGGCCAAGCTCAGATCAAATCAGCTCTGCACATCGATAGAAGCTTGGTGATCAGCTTGTCATGAAATATGGGCCGGAAAAATATGGAGGGAAAAATGAGGAAAAATCCAGAGATAGGGGACGCACTGATGTTGTTAGATGTTTGTTCTTGTACTTTTCAATTTGAATCAGTTGAATGATTTGAATCATTCCATTTTGGGCGAGTTTCAGCGTGAAGAATGCACTTTCGGATGGTTTCCAGCATGAATTATCGACATGCTGGGTGATCTTGAGTATGACCCATGGCACTTCGAGGGTTTTTCAGAATTCAAAGGGCTGTTTCCAAAGCTTGCCATTTTTGTGTTGATATTTTTCTACAGTGGTTTGAACCTGCGGAAAACCCACGAACCACAGTTGTGTTATGCCAAGTCTGAAAGAAAAGCCCCCTCTCAAGCAACAGCAATTCTCTTCAAATGCGCCCATACTTTTGTTGGAGTTCCTTCATCCACAGGATGCCTTCTCTTGGCACATCCATGGCACGCCTGCCTTCCAGGAAAGACACCTAAAAAGGACCGAGTGGACAGGCGAATTTGTTGCAACATGCCGCATTTTCCATCGCATATCATATTTTCCCCACCTGAAACCAGGTGAAAACGGGCGATTTCACCAATCAACAATCATATAAGCTACCCATGTTGCCTCCCAACACCCCAGTATGTGCTATCAGTCAGGCGACTTGACGCGATGCACTTGACCTCAAAAGTGCATTTTTTCGGTATGGGTCAAAATGTGCCCGGCCACAGATGTTCGAATCGAAAAAAACATGATTACTGATTGGTGGTTTGGAACATGATTTTTTTTCTCCATATATTGGGAATTTCATCATCCCAACTGACTTTCACTCAGATTTTTCAGAGGGGTAGATATACCAACCAGATTAAACTGGTAAATCCATTTAGGTAAAAACAACATCAAATTGACCTTTCAACTCTTGGGGGTTTCAATCAAATTGAACATCCAATTTATGGTAAAAGAACCACAAATGCCCCATCGCTTCCCTTAGTTTTCCCCGGGTTTTTCCCTGGTGATGTTGGCTATTTTCCGCAGGGAAGATGAAGGCCCGGAAGGCTTGGCTCTAGTAACCAACCGAGCAGCGCAACGAAGTGGAAGGCATGGCCGTGTTTTCTGCCATTGGACATGGCGTGGTTGGCTGAAACTCTGATCTGGTTGGTGGTTTCAAACATGACTTTTATTTTCCAGTTCATATACGGGATAATCCTTCCTATTGACTTTCATATTTTTCAAGATGGTTAAAACCACCAACCAGTGATAATCCAATGGTATTTCCGGGACATTTTCTGGGATTTTCTGCATATGTCTGGTGATGTTTGGCGTTTTTTTTTGCAATTTTTGGTTGTTATTGTTTATTTGGACCTTGGAATCCAAGTTGATTCCAATGCTAGCTGTAGCAGCTATACTGGAACATGATATTTTGGTATATTTTTTTATATGTACCTGATTTTGGATGTACCTGTAGGATCCTGTAGGGCTCAGGGAAATTGACAGTTGCCAGGCTAAGCCCTGGTCATCATATTTGCCATGGTCGATGGACAATTGGTACCCATACTTGGGGATGGTCATCGATCCATTGTCGATTTGTGCAATTTCCATTTCTACACTCAAAGAAATGTATAGAACAATTGCACAAATCCCTATACAAATCCTATATGAATCTGAAAAATGGTGTAGAAAAATTGAACTAAACATAAATGTATATGAATCATAGAAAATGTATAGTAGCATTCCAATGGTATTTCCAGGATGGATCACCTTAAAAATCATCGTTATATGATTCATATGCCATGAATCTATGCCATCGTCACGCCATCGTGGCACACCCCAGGAGATCCCATGAACTTCGAATCACCAGCCAGGCTGAACATCACAGGTCGCTACCACCGGCTTCCAAAGCGGATGACGGATGACTACGAGAGCCTGCCGCAGGCTGGGACCGACATGGACCGAGCGATGGTCAGACATGGTGGTCACCTGGTGGTCGCAGGCAGCACTGCCGGTTTTAACATTGAAACCTCGTAGCGAAAAAAACCCTATGGCCACCATGAACACTTGAGTTTTTTTTTGGGGGGGCATATGGAGATTTGACAAAACATGGTCGATTACCGGATTTTGGGGGTGCCCAGTTGATGGTATATTTCGATACATGGCCATCAGACCTAGGAGATGAAGCATCCTCAGGGCAGAGTTGCTTATGACATGGCAGTTTTTTTTCCATGTCCTGAGTTAATATATGTGTATACTGTGTATATATATAACGTATCACATCACATATAATAATATTTAATATATATAATATATATATGTGTGTGTGTTAATATGTGATCCAAAAGTGTTTTCCCAATTTTTCTTTTCGGGCTCAAGTTCTAGGGTCCTAGACTCTTTTTCTATGAATATGATTGTTTTCCTCTTATTTTTCAATCTCGAGAGAAAACTTTTCGGCCAAAAAAGGCTTCGGATGGCTTGAAAAGCCATGAGCGCCTTTGAATGTCCGTTCTGTTTCCCACATCTTTGGAGGATTACCCTCTGGTAAACTAAGATTTAGCTATGGAAAATCACCATTCTCAATGGGAAAATCCACTATAAATGGTCATTTTCAATAGCTATGTTAGTTTACCCACTATTTCTATGGTCATTTTCAATAGCTTTTTGTATGTTTACCAGAGGGTACCAGCCCTGCAATTGGCGCCTTTTCCAACCACCATAGAGGTCCCCTTTTCCCTTTCAGCCGCTGGTGATTTCGACAGGTCCTTGGCACGGGCTACAATGGCGAGGTGGGTTTGAACATTTTTCCCATGGGCTTTTCAACCACCCAAGTTTAGCAACATATATAAGTAATATATATAATATATATATAATATAATAATAATAATAATATATAAATAATATATAATAATATAGTATATATATAATATAGTATATAGTATATATAATATAATAGAATAGAATAGAATATAATATTCTAATATAATATAATATAATATAGTATATATAATATAATATATATATATAATATTCTAATATAATATAATATAATATAGTATATAGAATATAATATATATAATTTTCTAATATAATATAATATAATATAGTATATAATATATATATATATATCACATATTAAACATTAAACTCTAGCAAAAAAACTGGAAACATTAAAGTTAAGTCATGTTACGTCTATGTTTGTTGATGGTTTCCCTTTTGCTAGAGCATCCCATTTTTTTAAACGAATAGCCACCTGCGGCCATGGCTTTTCGGGGTTGAACCAGTTGAACCCCCATGTGCAGGTCAAACTTGCCAGATGTAGGCACACCGGGGTCACTTGGACCGCAGTCTATCGCTGTGTTTTCTTTGCGAGGCTGCTCCACACCATCCGCCATAAGAGTTAGTCAAGCGACATACGCATTGGAAAAAAATGATCATCCACTAAGAAAAACGTGATTTTTAGATCATCTACTGGAAAAACCACAGGTTTCAATGAAAACGGTCCTTGGTGTCCCTCCATCAGAGGCGAAATTCGCGGTGAAAGCTTTCAAGCTTCGCGGTGTCAGCAAAGAGAAGAGAAAAGAACTGGAGAGCGAAGCGGCAACTCGGACCTGACAGTTGGTCTCTGCATGTTTTCTGCATAAAAGGTGGGAACCCCCAGGTAGCTAAGTTACTAAGTTGGTCAGGGTTTATAATCGATATAATCTATAGCCATCTATAGCCTATAGGGTTAGGGTTATTGTAAAGTATCATAAGCCAGCTTATAAACTAGGGGGCTTCATCGTGTATTTTCCGTTCATGTTTTGGAACCCCAAATCACCACAGCCACAGTTTTTCACGCATCACTGCGAGGGACTAACTATGGTGGATGGTTGCGAAATCCTGCACCAAAAGGATGGTTGAAAGCCTTTAAATAATGGGATAAGCCACCTATCAACCAGTGCAGGATTTCGCAACCATCCACAGTGCCTAGATCGGGTTAAGATGGGTTAAGTTGATGTTCATAACACCAGTTGGTGAAAACAATGGCGACAAATTTCAGTTTTCCCAACCAAAATCCAAGACCTAGGCCGGAAATCCAGATGTTCATAGATTTTCCCAGTAAAACCCATCCAATCGCATCCTAAACTTCCGGTAAAACCAAAAACCACTCCCAAACTTCATAGTTCATGTCAAAAACCCATGGTTTCTGGCTAAGACGCCTGAGATGTTCCGGATATTTTTTCACGCCCCAGATTTTCCCATATATTTTTCCACATGTTCCGTATTTTTCCGACATTCGCCCAGGTTTTCCCATATGTTTTTCCTATATGTTCAACATTGATTCAACCATCTCTTCCTGGGATCAGATCATTTTCCCTGCCCAAAATCCGCTTGAAACCAGGAGATTTTTTTGGCCATGGACCATCCGCATGTGGCCTCCCTGACGGATGTCTATGAGTCGGAGGAACAGCTCTATCTGGTGATGGTGGCCTGGATGGTGCAAGGTGGTGTTTTCCCCCCAATAAAATGTGAACGTTGGTTGATAAGATTTGATAAGCCATGAAAAAAATCATGGGTAAGTATAGATATATCTGGATATATCTGCCATAGGCCTGGTGATTTTCCATCGTTTTTTGTATGTTTACCAGAGGGTATGTTGCTGTGAAATTGCTGGCCTCGGGAAAGCCAATGCTATAAAGATCTACTGTATAAAAGCTACCGTTTAATTGAATTTGATTTGTGCACCCATTTATTCTTATTACGTTTGTTGACAACCGTTATTGTTATTATTCTTACCATTACTATAGTACTATTATAATATAATATATTATTACCATGAATGCCATTAGTTTGCTTTTGTTGTCACTACTATGATTGTGAGTGTTATTGTTGCAACCATATTATTATTATCATTATTATTGTGATGATCATTTATAAACACCATTAGCTATATCGTGCTGGACGCAGACGGGGTACCATCTGGCAATCAACCATGGCTAGTTTGAAAACCGGGAAAAACAAACTGGTGTTGGTGCCTGGGAAAATCATTGAACTATCGCTGGTGGATTTTCCAACAAACCATGTTTGATGACAGGGTAAGTTGGTTTGTAAACCCCATAGTCTATAGATATCTATATAGATATCTATAGATATCTATAGATATCTATAGGCTATAGATATCTATAATATAGATATCTCTAGATATATCTGATTATCTGGGTAAATTATAGTGACCTCACTTTGACCGAGCCCTGGAATCATGGTTGAAAAACATCGGGAATCCGCCATGGCTGGCATTTTTTTTTATGTTTGAATAACAACTGAGCTGTGAATCTAGGTCTCCCACCTTATGAAGTCCTGGTTTGGTTGAGTTAGAGATCTGTTATTTTTCCATAGGTTAGTCCAGAAAGGGGTGGAATCTTGGGGGAATCTGGAAATATCTCCAGTAGGGGATGTTAGGGACGAGATCTTGGGATTGAGGGATTCTTGATGAGGAATATCTTCCAGTAAACACACATATCCAGACGAACATAGATACGGAAAACCCACGAGGTAGATGATGTAGATCATCATTTGGGAAAACCATGGAGTTCCATATGTGGTATTGTCATGTAATACTGGCATATCGAGAACCTGGAGACATGTTGGCATTGTAGCCTACACTGAACGTGCAGTTTCTTTTGTTTGGTAATAGATCTAGTGAATGTAGCGACGATTGTATGTCTTATACTATTGCCTGATACTTGTAATAGGGGGCCGCAACATTTGGCCTTCGTTGGGGAGTTTAAACGTCACTGGAAATGCTAGTTCACAAATTGGAGCTCATGCAACAATACTAGCGGTGTAACATTCAGGGAACCAGAACGAAAAAAAATATCTTACAAACGTACGCGTGGATCTGATTGTTCATTAAATGCTCTTCATAGCTTCTAGTACTGCAAGTGGTTTGTTTTCCTCAGATTGGTGATTCAGCACAGCTCGACAAGCTGAGATTCTTTATGATTCGTCCATCAAAACTGAGTTTCCACCGCATTTTTCCATATTTTTCCCCACCCAAAATGGGGACGTAAGTTTTTCCCACGGCGTAAGGTTCGACCTATGGCCGGACCTGGGACCGTTTCGGGTTTTTTTCCACCATGGAACTCATGAAGATGAATGAAATCGGCTGAGGAATGCATGCAAGGTGGCGAGCTCTTTGATAGATACTTGGCAGTGAACGGATTGGAGATATGGTTATCATATGTTATCATCAACAGAAAAAGTAAAAGACATTGATATGATTGATATTGTTTACATAATTTGGTCCATTATATGCGCAAATTGATATGAAATATGATTGGATAATTATTGCAGTTCTACCTGATAAAGCCATTTTCATAAGAAGACACATGAGCAAAAATTGTGCATGTTCGTTGGCTAAGGAGTTGTGCAAAGAAAGCGGTTCACCGAAAAAGATGCTGCCAAAGCCATATATCAGGCAGGTTCGGTTGGATTGCTCTCTAGTTATTTAACGCTTTGCCATGGAAAATCACCATTTTATAAGGCAGATCATCATCATCATCATCAATAATCATCTATAAATGGACTGTTTTCCATAGCTATTTTGAATAACCAGCAGGTCTTCATCGTTGTCGATTGACTTCTTTTCTTCTAATGCCGAGAGTGAATTAACGGAATGTTTGCAAGACACCTTGTTATTTGGATGCTAGAAGTCACGACTTTTGTCAAATGAGCTCAAGCAACGTGAAGGTGTTGGGTGGCACCCCACTGAATCTGCAAATGTACCCATTTCTCTAAGGGTGAGTGTTGAAATAGCATTTGGCTCCATTTGGAGCCATTTTTTGATTTTTGATATTATTGGGCTTAAATCCTATATCCTATTTGATCCTCCCATTAGTTGATGGTTGGATATCCCATTGATACCCATTTTCACTGGTCAGTTCTGTTTTTTTGGGCACAACTTTTTGTCGAACTTGAAACTTTCTAAATCTCATTGGATTGGTTTAAGGGAAAATCTACAGGAAAACCCCATATTTGGTGGGAAAAACCGTGGTTTCCTGTAGATTCGTAGATGTTCCCTTTTTTACCAAGCCAGTGTCTAAATCTCCTGCGCCAGATGCTGTTAGCAGTGAACTACATCCATTCCCACGATATTGCGCCTTGGATGCCTTGGGTTTTGCATCATTTGCATCGTTGGATGGGTCTCAGGAGATCCCCAGATGAAACTCTGAGAATTTCACCTGAAAAGCGACTGAAATGGGGAAGCGCTGGGGGTGTCTTCACAGCTGGCCATGGCTTGCTGGAAATCACCCATTTTCATGAAGAAATTCACCTTTTGATGAGGGGATCACTTTCGAGAATCAGTGTTTTGCTACTGAAACTCCTTGTCCTTGGTATTGTATTGAGGAAACATTTTTTGCGGTTTCAAACGATTCTTATTTAGCTATGGTATAGATGGCCCCTTTATAGATGATTTTCCCATTAAAACCTCCATTTATAAGGGATGTTCCAGTTCGCTATGTTAAATAACCAGATGGTAAGTTTAGTAAATTTACTACTAGATTACTAGATCTATGCACTTTGCGGAGCGCTAATGATTGTGATTTTTTTGGTGAACGGGGGAAGGGATATTTTAGATGATGCAGCCCCCGCTTTGTCAAATGGCTAGGTGCACCGAGACATCAAGTTGGAGAATTTTCTCTATGAAGCGAAGGCGGATGGCACCAGAATTTTTCGATGTTTCTTGGGGTCTGAGATGGGGTCTGAGGCACTTCAGAATGTGAATGTTTAAATTTTGGGAATTGGGGCTTGCACCAGCATCACATTGTGATAGGTATAGATATAGAATTAGATATAGATATAGAGATAGACATGGATGGATGGATGGATGAATGGATGAATGGATGGATGGATGGATGGATGGATAGATAGATAGATATAAAATAACTATATTCAACTAGCCTTTTATATTTGGCTGTTGCGTCTTGACAAGACGAGTTTATTATTTTTACCATCTTTCCCAGAAACGTGACGATCCCCAAGTGCGGAAGGGGACCCCCGATTCAACATAACCATCATCAATTCGTGTGCTGTGGATTTCAGATGAATTCAGTCTTGTTCATGGTATGTTTCATCGCATTTCATGGTATTCTTGGTGTTTTTCTCATCGTTTTTCCATGGTATAAATCATGATTTTTGGCATGTTTTCTTCACGCATGAATCGTGGCACGGAATTCATGGCATCCATCATGACTTTTTCGCCAAAAAATCCCCATCATCTTCAATGACCGCAGGACTCGGATCATTTGAAGCTGATTGATTTTGGGTTCAGACGCTTGGCACGAAAAAACAGCTGGCTGCTGGCTGCTGACAGATTTTTTTGGAGGATTTTGCTGGGGAAACTTTGGGAAATCGTGGAGCATCTCCACTTGGAATGGGGGAAATCGTGGAGGAAACATGGAAAATCTCAACTTTGAATGGACAATCTCTACTTTGAATGGGAAAGACATTGGAAACACATTGGATCATGGGAAATCTGGGATGATCATGTGTACTTGAAGTCTATGAAGGGTAGAACTTAATTATGGTTATCCGCTGAGTTATTGGGGCCAGAACAAGGAATGCGATCATGTTACAATTTATAGCTAAGAACCATGTATAGTGAGGGGCTCGCCGGCAAGAAAGGATACATTTCTACTTTCGAACGAGGGTTGCAAGCGATCTACACCCCCCTGTTTTGTGTTCTTCTTCTCAAGATCCCAGACTTTGTTTAAAAAAACACCTACAGGAAACCTTACTATAGCGGACTACCACTTCGAATATTGTTTATTATTCAATTTCTCAGGATATGAACATTAAATCATTAATTCAATTCATCATCTTTCAACAAGCATGCTGGGGAACCATGAGATGTATACTATACGGCCCGCCCAGTACCTCAAAACATACATGTATTAGTATAAATTGGCATCTCCTATGTTTATTTTCAATTCTATGTGTATTTTTCGTATTCAATGTGACTAATGATAATTATTTGAATTGCCTGTCAGAGGTATCTATTTTTTAACTGTCTATATAATTCCTAAATCTTGATTTTCCATATTCTAAGTGCTAGTCCGTCACTGCAATATTCTTGTCTGGTTAGTGGTTTGGAACATGAATTTTAATTTTCCATATATTGGGAATGTCATCATCCCAACTGACGAACTCATATTTTTCAGAGGGGTAGGTCAACCACCAACCAGTTGTGGTAATACGGTAAGACCATGGCTCCTGATGTTTTGGGAAACGATGGAGTCCAGTGACCGTGCATTCCTATGACAATCCCCTGGCCCTACTGTTGATGGTGTATCCGATAGGCTTTTTCCCATCATGTATAATCCAACATGGCATGGCATACCCTCTGGTAAATAAACATAGACTTTGAAAATAACCCATTTTGAATGGAAACTAATCTTCCAACCCCGATGACTGGCAGGGTCGAACTTTTAATTTGTAGGGTAAATCATGATGAATTCTCAAAAAAAAACCGAAATGTTGTGGTAACAACCCTTGGGTTTTCTGTGGAAAAACATGGCTTTTCTGTGGAAATCAGCATTTTTCAGGTTTTTCATGGGTCCAAAAAGCCCAGCAGATCAGCAGCATTTGAGGCAAAATCTGGCAGCCGAATACCACCATGGCTGTGAGCTGCGGAACGTTGGCCTACGTGGCCCCTGAGGCCGCCTTGGGGGGCCAATTTTTCCAGGGGAAATTCATGGCTGGTGACCTGGTGCTGACTGGAACATTTGGATGTGGGTCAAAATGGAAGACCTAGGGGACCACAGATGTTAGGCTAGTTTAGTGTTCACCATCCAATTATTGGGGTACCTAGTTTTGAAATGGGTTGAACCATGTTGAAATCAATGGATTGGTTTAAGGGAAATTTTACAGGAAAGCCCCATATAAAAAATGGGAAAATCGATGGTTTCCGGTTAAGATTTTCCCCAACAAACCAATCCATTGATTGGAACATGACTGGAACCATGGAATTTGATGACTTTCCAGAAACAGTTGGGAATGTCAGAATGGAATAATAATCCCAACTGACTAATGACTAATATTATTTGCATTGCTGTTGGGAATTTCATACTCCCAACTGACTCATATTTTTCAGAGGGGTTGAAACCACCCACCAGATGGTGTGTTCATGGGATAAGCTGATTGTTTTTCCTCCGGTCATCAAAGGCAATGGGAAATCCCCAAACTAAAACGGATGGTTTTGTTGCGAACATATTCTATAAAGGGGGGCTTTACTATAGGTTGAACGGGTTGCGTACTGCCAGTAGATATCAATATGATGGGAGTATATTTGGAATATATTGGGAACATATGAGGATTGATAGATGTGTTTGATACTAGTTGGTTTAGTATGGGTTGGATATGGGTTAATATGGGAGAATAAAGCTGCCAATGATGATAGAGTCTGATAGAGGTTTATGAAAAGCTCCATTCATAGGGGTTGATGGTGGTACCTCCCATGAGCTTCAACCCAAGATTCAGCATATGAACCAGCACGAAAATAGGGATATTCGCTTGTTTATAAGATTTGAACATACAAGCTACAGAACAAGAAAGGGTTAACACCTTTAAAATAAGCTCTCACGGGTCATTCAACATATTCCACAAAACAAAGTTCTTTCTGAGATGCTGGTTGTGATGGTTTCAAGTGAGCCATTATCCCCATCTCATTGTACTGGTTGCGTTTGGTTTCCCAAACAAATGGGCTTATCATGGGTTTATCATGGTTTATCAGAATCCCACGTAGCTTAGGTAGTGTAAGTCCAGATATTACCCTCTGGTTATGTCAAAATAGCTATTGAAAATGGCCATTTATAGTGGATTTTCCCATCAAAAATGGTGATTTTCCATAGTTATGTTAGTTTACCGGAGGGTAAACTTAGGTAGTGTAAGTCCAGATATTAACCAATCAAGTGAAACAAACATGTTTCCGAGCTTTTCGGAGAAATTCCGCTTGCGCGGGACTTTATTCAACCAGGTGCTGGATAAGTCCTACACCTCTCAGTGTGGCTGGGCAATTTTTTTGAAATCGTTGGGCCTCAGTGATATTCTTATCATTGTTGATTGTTATTGTTTATAAACTTTATACTGTATATGTGTGCATGTATATATATATATATGTATATGGACGTATATGGGTTTATTTGTGCGTATGTATAACATGTATGCATATATTTATTTCGTTATTCACAATTTATTTCTCATCATTTCCGCTTGCTAAGAAAGTGGTTTTTTTTGCCAGGTGTTCCGCTGATCATTTTGCAGGGTTGATCTGAAACCTTGAGGATGTCCTGCAATCAGCACTGAATTTCCCTGGATCGTTTGGCCATATCCAGTGACATCATTTTGATGACCCCATAGTTGAGGCAAATCAATAATCTTTAGGAAACCATGGATTTGCATAGGAATTCCAGCAGCTTCTCATTTGGTTTATGTTTTTTTTAGGACATGTCATGACATATCTCGATTTTAGGGTGTCTTCAACAAGACTATACTCATCAAGTATACAATGGCAGATGGATCTGCATGGCCTGCACATGAAACATCTTGGAAGCCAAGAAAAGACCTCCATCTGATGGGAATGGGGTATGGGCTTTGGAGCAAAACAGCAGGATATCACTGATATCACTGCAGCCTTAACCCCCAAGTTGATGAGCTGATGGATGGTTAGCCGTTTCAACACCCTGAAAATGCAATGCATTGAGATGGAAGAAATGGTTCAGAACAGTAGCGAAAGCATCAGACAGATCCACGAGCCATGTAAAAATGAATTGACGTCCCCATTTTTCCTTGAGAGTATCTAGCGGGCCGCTTAGAGATTCAAGATGAATTCTTCTCATTGATGATTCAATCCAACATAATCCAATAATCCAATACAATCCAATAATTTTATCCAATATAAAGAGATAATTCATGGCAAACCCAACATAATCCAAGAAATCTTTCCCAAAATCCCTAAAAATACCCCCAGATTTCAGAGATCTATCAGAGATCTTTACCTTTGCTGCCCATCATCCCCCTATGAATTTGATCCAAGGCGACCTTTGGAGTCTGGGAGTGGTGGCATTCGTGCTCCTTTTTGGCACCTCGGCCGAAGGGGGGGATGGATGGTCACCAGGTAAGCCAAGGAAACTCCAAGTTGAGGCTTCCCAAATTGGCCAGGGAAACTCTATGAACAAAAAACGAAATCAAGATTCCAGATTTTTATAGCCATAATCAGGGAAACTCTGGCCAAAATCAGATGAATCATGGCTGCCAGAGTTTCTTGGAGTCCTGGGCGAAACAATCCAAGCGTGTCTCCTGCAACCACAGCGACTCATGTGGTGGTATCATCTCAACTGCGATGTGGATCAATGTGATGAATATCTGTTTGGGATTGGCGGCTTAATATGGTAATGCCATAAACCATCATAAACCTACCATTTGGGGATGGTTTACCACCCATTTATGGTTGAGGATGGTATATGACATTGCTTTTGCCACCATAAACCTGTTGAGTCTCCATCACTCATGGTGTCATATGCTGTCCACTGAGACAGCATTCAGGCTATATGCCCTTCTCGGGTGCCGAATCCAAACAGATCCGAGACATCAAGGCCCAAGGGATCCCCCGAGATGTAAATCAGCCAATCAGCCGGGGACATGCCACGTTTTTTTGTTGTTGCCATTGTCAGAGATGTTTGAAAAAAAGCACGGCAGGATGGAAACTTCACCAAGAAACCCGTCCGGAGTCTAAGAAACTCTGGGCATCATGCGATGGCGGAACCTGGTTCGTCCATATTTTTGGTCCAAAAAGTGGCGGTGAAGCCCTTGAACGACCTCTGGAAACACCATCCATTTGGAGTCAAAAAGAGGCTGAAGCCAACCCCCAAAAACCCCCCAAGGGAGAAGAGATTTCTGAGGCCATTTGGGGCAAAGCCTCGGAAAATTGCAAGGACTCAGGGGCTCCAGGGGTTGAGGATTCGGTGTTTCGATGTGGAAACAGGGTCAAGCTGCGTGTGATGGGAAGATCCGCGAAGACCAACTGTTTTTTTGTGCCATCTCCAGGTGCAAAAACCAGGAAACATGAAAAACTGCTTGGTGGTGACTGGAACCATGGAATGTATTATGACTTTCCATATATTGGGAATGGAATAATCATCCCAACTGACTTTCACTCCATCATTTTTCAGAGGGGTAGGCGAAAAACCACCAACCAGAAAACATCTGCCATTCAAGTCACCAAAAAACATCCAAACAACGTAACAACGTGATTTCGATCTCCAATGAATCAGTGAATCGGAATGAATCGGAATATTTTTTCTGACGCCAGGACTTCGTACAGAGCTTGTTGGTCGTTGATCCCAAGAAGAGGATGTCAGCCTCTGAGGTGCGACAAGTTTCAGATGTTTCCCACTAGCTAGGACATGGAAAATCACCATTTTTGAATATGTTTGATGGGATTTATGGGCAAGTATGGTGGTATAGTATTAACATCAGGTGGTACAGTCTCCATTTATGACATGGTTTAAGAACCATCACCATTTTTAATGGGTAAACCAACTATTTCTATGGCCATTTTCAATAGCTAGAGGGTAAATACTGAGTAATGCGGGTGAAACAAGGTCATAAACCACCCACGACTGGGAATATCTGGGAATGGAACACATACCACCTATAAAAATGGTGATGACTGGGGGATGGTTTATGAAATTGTTTTACCTACCAGGGGATTTTCCAAGAGTTACCCGTTGTCTCCAACTTGATCCAGCTTGTTGCATTTTTCCATGAGCATATGGAGGTTTCCAATCCATGGGGGTAGCCCCTAAATCATCCATTTTAATAGGATTTTCCATGAAATAAACCATCCAGAAAATCGGACCATTGATGGACACCCCCATATTTGAAATCAAAGAATTGCCATTGATTCATCAGCTACTGTGGTTCTTCCGCATAAAAAAAAACACACACACATTTGGATCGTTAGGATCCTGACCTTTGGCCTTCTCTGGATGATAGATGATCATTCGATTTATCATTTGGTAAACTAAGATAACTATGGAAAGATCCACAATTTTTTGATGGGTAAATCATTGGTAAATCCACGAACTAAATGGGCGATTTTCAGTATAGGCTTTTGTATGTTTACCAGAGGGTATCTAGTGACTTCACAAAAATGGATGGATTTTGGTATCATCGTGCCATGAACCAAACCAGGCCTTGGAACATCGATGGCTGCGAGCTCAAGATCATCATGTGACTCGGCGCCGAAATTTTGGCGAACGTTGACCTGGATTTTCTGGCAAATTGGGGCCCGAAAAAACATATTTTAACCATATATGCCATATATCTTGACCATATGTCAACCACATTTTAAGCATATTTTAACCCAACCACATGTTGGATTTGGGGATCTTCATGATGCACTTGGATGAGTTTCTTGGCATTGAACCAAATTTCTACCTTTTGTTGATCAAAAAATCTTAATGTGAATGCATCTTACTATATATATATATATACAGTATATATATATATATATCATATAATTATATGTATATATATATGCATGTGCCAGTGGATCTTCAATAGACTTCAGACTTGAAGTTTTTTTCCAAAGATTTTGATGGTTGCCACTGGGGCACCATTTTTATGGCAGTTTCGACATCTCAGGAACAAGTGATCGACCAGGGCATGATAGAAGATCTCTGCAACTTTGCGAAGGCTCGATCGATCCCTCCATAGGTTTTGGATGGCCATGGGAGGAATGATTTCTCCAAAACAAAGATGCATGTGGCGCTTTCTTTTTTTTAAACCATTTTTTGTTGGCAAAAAAAATGGACAATTATTAGCCTCCCCTAAGATCAACGAGACCCATGGAAAGATCAAGAAGGAGACCAAATCTTCACCGTGCTTCACAGGTGTCTGTCTTTCGCCGTGCCTGTCTGGGTGTTCTTTCCTGGTCCCTTGGGGTAGAAGAACGCAAGCAGGCGGCAATTTGCGGGGTGGATGGTGAATGACATCCAACATGGGGATGATGATGATGATGATGATGATGATGATGATGAAGTGCTAACAACCAGAAATATCTGGGAAGAATAGCACATGGGGCTGAGAGAGGTACTAGGATCCCAGCTTGAAGAGGATCGCAATGCGGGAAACCCTAGTCAGCTGCACGCGCTATTTTTTTACAAATACAGTTGGGTAGAGTCGTGCACTTTTGGCTTGGGGTGACGTGTCCCAACTTCACACACACACACACGCATATATATATATATAGATGATAAAAATAATATATATATATATATATATATGTATATATGTGTGTGATATATTATGCATATACTGTATATGTAAAGTATATATGTATAGCATGACTGCAACACATTTTCTCCGCAATTTCCCCTTCAAGATGACCTGGACCCCTGAAGATAGCAGGTGCGTGATGCCTTTCTGCAGATTGATAAAGATCGGAGTGGCACCATCACCATCAACGAGTGCCCCGGGAGGGTCCTGGGGAGGGTCCAGTTGGGCTGGTAGATTAAGCAATGGGGCATTCAGACATATTCAGAAAGGATCAAAATATGTCAAAATACTTCACCTTAGTTTTCCATTTTAGTTTGAATGGTGGGTGAATTGTCAAAATGAATATGTCAAAATAAGCCCATCTTAGTTTGAATGGTGGGTGAAAGATCCATTTTCGGGGGACTTTTGATGGTACTGAAGGGGCCTTAGGGGTGGCCATGGCTGGCTTCGGTGCAGCCCATATTTACCATCTGGTTATTTAACATAGCCATGGAAAATCACCATTTTTAGTAGGTAAAATAGGTAAAACCATCTATTTCTATGGGCCATCTATACCATGGCGAACTGTTAGTCATAACCAGAGGGTAGTTCCATCAGTCACTGTCAGATTGACCTCAAAAAGGGACTCCAACATGAAGAGATCCAATCGCTAGATGGTTTTACCTATTAAAAATTGTGATTTTCCATGGCTATGTTAAACAACCAGATGGTAACCCTTTTATTCCGTGTCGTTCTTTTTTTTAATGATTACTAGGGACCAATGGAAACAACAAAAACAACAAAACATCAAGGATAATTCAAAGTTTGGCTTGCCATCCACAGCAAGCCCCCAGCCCATAGCTTTGCAATCCTGGGACTGAAAACCCCAGTCCACCCCTATAAGGTGGTGATCCCAGTTCGGAATCGCTAAGTTGGTGAACATAAAACTCCAATGTCACTATGGTTTTTGTTGGTGATACAGGAACCGACAGAATTATGGAAAAAAAAATGTTTCAATTTACAGGCGCCGCCTGTCTATGATAGAAAAGTTACGAACCTTTTTTTTTCCATAATTATTTTTTCCATAATTATTTTTTTTTCCATAAT
>Ga0126342_10000982_pt1 | contig 36925 bp, 35 predicted proteins | sample Cyp1metagenome_FD_92528 | JGI IMG/M metagenome (GOLD analysis project Ga0126342, IMG submission 92528) | Coral microbial communities from Lord Howe Island, Old Settlement Bay, Australia - Cyphastrea 1 metagenome | ecosystem: Host-associated > Invertebrates > Cnidaria > Coral ... | reverse complement strand
GAACCTGGATTGCCCCAGGTGACAACAGAGCCATCTTCCAAGATGGCAGCAAATGCTTGACTGCTCGCCTGAACCTGCCGCACACTCTTCAGCTGATCGTGGACTGCAGAGCTGTCACCACCAGAACCTGATCTGCCCCAGGTGACAACAGAGCCATCTTCCAAGATGGCAGCAAATGCTTGACTGCTCGCCTGAACCTGCCGCACACTCTTCAGCTGATCGTGGACTGCAGAGCTGTCACCGCCAGAACCTGGATCGCCCCATGCCAGAACTCTGTCACCCCCGCAGCACCACAATGCAAAAGCAGTTTGAGTTGCTGCTAGCTTTGGTTCTACCACAACGGCTGTGAGCTGGTCTCCATCTTGAAGTCCTGCAGCCTCAAGAGATTCTGATGGATTCAGCTTGCGCCCAGCTGAGGTGACAAGCCTTAGAAAGAGCGTTCCCAAAGACTCCTGGACCATCATCTTCAAGTCTCCCACTGTGGAGGCCCGCTGAATTGAAAGGCTCGCACTGCGACCACTGGGCAGAGACGCGGTCACTTGGAGCATCTGTTCGACGCTGGAAACATCCAAAGGCTGGAGCATCTGTTCAAGAAGTCCGTGTTCAATGTTACAATCTCTAGCCAAACTTGAGTCAAAATAGCTACGGATTCTCCTTTTTCCTTGTAGAGGATCATCATTGTCCCATGAAAAACATAGTCCCGAGACCCTAAGTTCTTAGGAAAAAAGAAACATTACCCTCTGGTAAACTAACGTAGCTATGGAAAATCACCATTTTTAATGGGTAAATCCACTATAAATGGCAATTTTCAATAGCTATGTTAGTTTACCAGAGGGTAACCATGATTTTGCGTATGTATACCCCAGGTTCGGACTCTTCAACCCCCAGCTTTCCGCCCGTTTCGAACATGCCCAAAGAGGTGAAAAAAGAAAAGCCACCCAAACATTTCAGGAGAGTTTCTACCCAACTTGGGAAGCACTGCCAAGACACGTTTCCGTTGCACATTGTTTCATGACTCCCTCTGTCTCGTATCCCACCCAAGGCTTGAATTCACACATGATCCACAACTTAGTTCATAGAATTGGATGATGGGAAAATTTACAGGAAAGCCCCATATTTAATGGTAAAACCCATGGTTTCCTGTAGATTTTCCCCAACAAACCAATCCAATGATTAGTGTATCATATCCCAGCCAAGGCTTGAATTTCGCTCATGATTTACAACTCACTTGGCCCATGGTCGAATGCCGTCCCATCCACCCCAAAAAGGAATGTCTCTTCGAAGGCTGTTCGAAGCCAATTCATATCATCCCATATCATCCTAAATTTATATTACCCTCTGGTTATGACTAACATAGCCATGGAAAATCACCATGCTATTAATAGGTAAACCATCTATTTCTATGGGCCATGGCTTCCATGGCTATGTTAGATAACCAGAGGGTAATATTCCAATAGATCATCGTATAAATTTGGGATGATTTTTTGGATGATAACTGTATTATAATATCTACAAATATGACATTCTATAATAAATATCAATATCATTTATAATACTGTATTCGTAGCTCCAACTGGCTCCCAGTTGAAATGGAGAATATGCTGGGAATATGATGGAGGGATATCCCTTCCTCAGCTCCCACCAACTGGATATCCCTCCTTGATTTCTTCACTCAGTTCCGCCATGGCGCACAATCTTTACGACTCTCACATCTCGGATGTGACTTTGGGCAAACTCTAGCTGAAGATAGCTGAAGGCTCTGCTAGGTCTGGGCATTTTTTAGCACGAAATGCATATTTTTTTTCGAGTCATTTTAATTCAAAGGTCCAAAGAACATCCAATACTCTTGAATGGTTCAAGATGGTTCAAGTTCAAGAACTGGTCTGAGAAAATCCGTTGAACCGTGTGCTATTTCTATTGAAGACAATTTTTGCAACGTGTGAAACCACCAGGGTTTTTCCTGGCCAGATCTGCGGCAAGTTGGTCAAAACCTGGTGGTTTTGGGTTTCCCCTTTCGTTCAGAAATCCCTACTGGGCCGGGGGGGAACACATGACTGGATCGGTAGATCTTTGAAACACTCTGGCGCTCAAAAAAATTGCTAAATCCAAGAAATGTTGAAAAACGCTTTCAGATCCTAACTGAAAAATGGCCGTTGCGGCTGTTGCGGATCCTGAAAAAGGGATCCCCGTTGCGAAAGCTTCGCTGCAAACCTCAGAACCTGGATCCCGGAGCCTGTGGATCTGGGACTTGGTCCTGTGGCCATGTGCCCATGTGGCCATGGGGATGGACAACCGATTTTTTTCAGCAGATCTCGACAGCCCACGTCAACAAATATGATACCCTCTGGTTATGACTAACAGTTTGCGAACTGGAAAATCCACTCATGCTATTAATAGGTAAAGCATCTATTTCTATGGGCCATCTATACCATGGTTATGTTAAAGAGGTTAGATATAGATAGATATAGGATCTATCACAGCAAGTATCCTAATATATCTTAACCATGCACAATATACAATGTGTATCAATGTGTCAAATATAAGAGTATGATTTAGTATGATATGAAAAAGGGTGCATCTTTTTGTGAAATCCATTTACCACCCGCCGTCTGCAATGGATCCTGACTTCAGCTCCGAAATGTCTAGGAGTCTAGCATCCCGCCCGGATGGTTGCTGAAAAACTGAGTTACAAAAACACCATTTTCATGAACATGGAAACTTCAATCCAATCATTTTAAAAGACATAAAAAAAAAAAAACATCATGAAAATACAGTGACGCAGCTGAGATCCAAATGTGTTCCCCATTCCCATCCCATGGTCAATCATTGGTGAAGTTTGCTTTGATTCCGTTTGAAACTTCGGAGTCACTCCAGTTTCAAACACACAAAGATATCTAAATACAAGCGCAACATCCAGGTATGCAAAAAACAAATGTAGTTTTGTGAAACTAGAACAATTATTGCCGGTTCTTTGAAAAAAAAAGTCGTTTTGCAAAAAAAACGTCGTTTGAACTCTGTGATTTTGAATGGATTTTGCGCCCGGGGCACTTAAATTTCTTTGTGAAAATACCATGAAATTTGATTTGCCCATCATGTTGCTGGAATGTTCAGCCAACTCAGTCAATTGGAGGAGAACAGAATTTGTGCACGTTGACATGTGCATTCTGCTCAAATTGATAGAGGTTTACAGTTGAAAGCAAATAAGACCAACAACTGGGTTTGGGTTTGTCTTTGCAACATGTCATTCAGTCCTCCCTGGGACATGTGTCGAATGATGACCGACTTGGTCATGCCAACACGCTCAGGATCAACTTTTTTGAAGCTAAATTTGCCAAACTAATTTGCGTAGTTTGAGCGCGGTTTTGCGTTGAGCGCAGTTTTGCGTAGTTTCAGCGCAGTGTGGTGCCAAGTCAGTTTTTATGATCGATCATGAGACTGGTAAGGGTGATTTAGGTGCCTGATATGTTGAAAATGGCAACAAGCATGAAGAGTATCTCTGTTAATTAAGAAAGTCACTGTCCCTGGTAGCTAGAGAATTAACACACAGTCATTTCAGAAGTGAATATGATCAAGAACATCAGATAACTGGTGCTATTCGCATGTACTTTTAGCAGCATGAGTCTGTGAGCAATTGTTTGTGGGCAATGAATGCATGTAGGCTGAGCTAAAGGTGCACTTCCTTTGATACTTGCAGGTCTCCAAAATTCCATCAAAATCCAATTCTGAGCAGAAGACAATAATTATCGCCGTTTGCCTGAAAAAAATATGTGTTTGGCGAAACAGCAAAAGTGTTGCATCATTTGGATGTCACAGGTATGCCAAATCATTGTATAGTATATTCTTCGTGAGTTACGTGTCTACATATATATATATATATTATATTATATTATATTATACTATATATATTACTATATATATATACTATATATATATTATACTATATATATATATATATATCATCCCATGACATCCGCATTTTATCCCATTCTTCAATGCCAATTCTCAGGCTTCTCACGGACAGGTTGATCGTTTGGATTTGAATGGTTTGTTGACAATCTGTACCAGCCAAAAAAAAACGATTGAAGCCATGGAATAGCATGGAAACCTGCAAATTGTCAAGCAAATGTATCAGCAAATCAGCAAACAAATCATCCGAGATATTCCAAGATCTTGGATCTTGATCTTTGTGATGCCAAATTGGATATACCATCTGGTTATGACATTCACAGTTCGCCATGGAAGCCATGGCCCATTTATCGAAATAGATGGTGACTACCGAACTTAAAAATGGTGGATCTTTCCATGGCTATGTTAAATAACCAGATGGTAGTTGGTTCTCCATATTCCCAACATTTCCCAAATAACTTCGAACCACCACTACACCCCGCAATTGGAAACCTGGAAATCATTCACATCGAGCTGAAACCTGTGACTACTGGGGCCACCTTGCTGCGCGCACCACGTGGTGCTCTGGGGCATGGCGCGCCTGAAACCCATGGGATTCCCATGGATTTTCCATGATACCATCCAAAAATTGCCGATTATACCCACTGTTTCCCGAATGTAATCCGAGCAATTCCCTATGCACAGTCGTGACATAACCAAGAAACCTTGGATATTACGAGAGGGATGTTCCCCTCGGCTGCTCTCCGCTGCTCTCCGTTTTCGGCCGATTTGCCAACTCGGGAGTTAAACCCAAGGAAGGGAGGCAAGAAGCTGAGCCACTTTGCACAGCCAACCTCCAACTTTAGAGAATTCTAGGGGTTTGTCGATAGATCATGGCCAGTTCTGCGCAAAATGTGTTTGGTGTATTTTGGTCTTCTACAATGTTTGTTTTTTACAGTTGGGTTGAAGGAAACACAGGGAACAACAATAAATTGTAGATATCTAGTGTGACACCGAAGTGTATCAAAGGTGGCATTTCGGAATTGACGGGTTTTCAGCCAGTGGCACCTTTGAGAGCTCAATTTAACTTCTGGCCACAGCGTGAGAATTTTTTGACACGGCTCTGGGTCAAATGGGGTTTCCATAAATTGGGGTACCCAATAGCCAATAGCTGGATGGTTTATTTCATGGAAAATCCTATTAAAAATGGATGATTTGGGGGCATCCATGGACATTCCTATTTTAGGAAACCTCCAAATTGATTCTGGATCAGATTGATCCCAGTCAACCCACAGCACATGAAATGACAGCCTGGTCTAAGCAGCTACCTTCTGGTCTTGCCAAACCATCATATCAGCCTCTCTCTCCATGGAGTCCGGATATCTTCGCATCTTGGTTTTGCCCATGGCAATGTCCAGAGTCTTCTTCAAACGAATGAAGACATTCTCTTGGACATAGGGCACACCATGTCTGGCACAAATCTCTTTCAACTGGGCTTGGCCTTTCTGGTAAGAGAGCATGGACAAGTCTGGCCAACAGTGATGTTCAATCTGATAGTTCCTGGGATTGAAGATGGCCCCAAAAAATAGAAAGCATTCCTGGATCTTCCTAGTGGATCCCCCAAAATCGTGGATGTTCCATGTGGAAAAAAACAAAAGCAAACTTAAGCAATTTTGGGGTTCAGCCATCCATGCATAAAGTCATTCACATCTCCTCCCGTATCAAAATTCACGGACGATGTGATGGCTCGCAAGTAGAAGGTGGGCGACTTTGGGCGACACGACCTCTCGAAACGATAGAGGTCATTGCCCGCATGGTTGGGCACCACCACTATGAAGCCGTGGATGTTGGATAAAATGTCCGCTAGGAAGAGGTTGCACACCTGGCTGCTTTCGGTTTCGATCCAGGGGCACCATGGTTTTTGTGACCCCAAGGGGTCCCTGAAATTTGGATGGTTATACAATGCCCACCCATTTCTGGTGATATTGGGGATGGTTTATTAGTGGGTTTACCACATTCTTTTCAGTAATTTCCATACTTTGGTTGACCCCCTCATTGTTGTTAAGCAACTTGCATTTTCAGGGACGGCAAGTGCACTGCAGGTACGAAACTCCCCTGAGGCAACAATGGTTTTCAGTTGTATCATGTTGTATCCATTTCCTGGATTTTCGTTGCGCAAATATGAGTTCAAGTTTCCAAAACCATCCACTGATCCGCCACTCGTTGAACACCCAGAAAAAAAAAAACAGCTTTCATGATCGCATGACCCACATCAATTGAGTTACCCCATGGAAGTAGAAGGCGGGACCAAAGAAGATCAGAGGCAAGGGCAGCAGGAAGAAGCGAAAGATGAAGTAGGGCCCCATGACCTTCGTCATGAGTTCCGTCAATGACAGCACACCTTGACCCTCACCAGCCACCAAATCACCCAAGGTCAAAGGTTTCTGAGGATCAAAGTTTTGAGGTAATGGGATCTTCTTAGTTCTCATCTCCTGCAACTTCAGTTCCTGCGGGCAGTGGATCTCTTGGGAATGTGAAATTCAAATGATTCGTCCTTGAAAACAATGACGGTGGTTTGATCGTTTCCCCCGTATGAAATACCACCCAAACGAAACCTTGGTTCAGTTTTGGGTCCGTTGCTGGTGGCATTTGCTATTTTGAGTTGGTAATGTTAGATACGAACACATGATCGAACATGGCAAGTTTTTTGGGCCCATTGGTTTTTGGGCGGCCTGCCCAGCCCATGAGCATCCTTGTAGGTGTTCGGGGCGTAGTAGGCCCATTTCCACACCAACATGGACACAAAGGGCATAATCATGCCTTGGTGCGACAGGGATGGGCATGCGCCTCAGCCTGGTAACCTGCTTCGGGTGCCTGGTGGTTCAGCCAACCAGTCCACACAGCCACTTGAGCCAGTTGGAACCATGCAAAGTAGGCTGGAATCAAAATTGCTACTGGTAGAAAGATGTAGAAACGGTCCACCCCCACGGTAGAAAGGTCTATCACTGAAATCTGTTGACCTTTTGACGCTGGTTTTCCCCAGCGGCAGGCCATGGGATCTGATGGGGATACCCGACCTGGTAAACTAACTAATTGTGCGAACTGGAAAATCACCATGCGATTTCTTCGGTAAATCAACGAACTAAATGGCAATATTCAAGTTCGCAAACTGTTAGTAAAAACCAGAGGCTACAAACGTTCCTACTTCAAAAAAGACCCAGCTGCGCTCGATAGGACTCCAGTCCTGAGAATTTCTCTCCAACAAATCAGGATCTCCATCCTGGGCTCAGGGTCTGAATGGCTCCATCTCATTCCCAGTGGACCTCGAATCACCCAAAAACCCACCGAAAACCTGCGATTCCAACCAGATTTGATCATGCAAAGCCCTGAACTGACTTTAGCAGCAAGACCAGCCATGAGTTTTTTGTGCCAAATGTTTGGCCTGGAAACCTTGTGAAGAAGTCAAGTGTTGGCAACTAATATGTCTGTATGCGCGTGTGTAACGAAACGTAATGGTATTGTATGCATGTATCTTATCATATCTTCTCCATGTTCAAAGGGCCCAAACATCACAAAACAACACACCTATTCTCCCGGCAACTTCACCCATTCCCAGTCTCAACCATCATGCGGAGAAGGGAAAAGAGAGATACCCCTCACCTAGCTCAGTTCACCGCTCCAGGGCAAACGATGTGGAAAACCCACCAATTGTTGATTCATTTTTCAGAAAAACCCATGGTTTTTTCATGGTTTTTCCACATCTCCGGGATCCATACCCATCCAAAAACAGTATCCCGCCTCGCTGAGGCGGTAGTGATGCAGCTGGTTGTGTTCGATACTCCAAGCCTCTGGTAGCATCCAATCGAACCAGTCCTGCAGGCGTCGCCACAGCGACCCCAGGGCGAAGCCGCGACTGCTGAAGCGTCCGCTTTCGTCGGTGCGGTTGTAGCCACCGTGGCAGGCGTGGTGGCCCATCATGGTCCAGGCACCTGCAGGAGCAAAACATCATGAGTATCTATAAATATGATATATATATATACATATATATATAGTAATAAAGTGTATTTAATATGATTATGATACTGCAGTGTTTTCTATTGATTATTGTATTCCTACATATTTCTACACGTATCATGTATTCACTGTATTCCCAGTTCAGCTTCGCCCTTCAACCAGAAACCGCGGTAACCACGCCATGGCACTGTGGGTCCATAAACTTAGGAAGATGATGGAGACCAGATTGGGAGGGGCCATCCACATAGTTCCCAGGCCAATCACTGCACAGAGACGGCTCCACAGCACGATCTTGCGCAAATGTTTCATGTCGTTCTGGTCCTAAGCTGATTGAACTTCATGGGCCAAAAAAACGCGTGAAAAACAACTGCTTAAGGCCAAAAAACTGTCTTTTGTACTTATGTCTTTGTTGAAAGGAACCATTTTTTGCCCTTGGTTTAAATACATTGGATACATAACATCTGGATGATTATGGATTTCATCAGCCATAGAACCCGCGGAACTGCATAAGTAGTTCACCAAAAAAACAAAAAAAAAACATGGTTTGAATATGTTTGAATTCCCCAATTCCTGATGACATGAATCAATATCTTGGCATATCTTGGCTTTGTTTCAACAAAACAAACCGACTCAGCACGGCATGGCCAGGCCAGGCATCTTGGGAGGCTTTCAACTTCTGCCCCAAGTCATGGACTTCCTGGCAAGGAGGTTTTGTGAGACCCGCCCAACAAAACACCACCAAAAAACATCACCATCTGCAGTACCATACATCTGCAGTAAACATCCAAATGTTCACCTACATTCACCTACATTCACCTCGAAAAATTGGCGTGGTTTACCGTTTTCGATCATATCTGACCACAGTTTTTGATGATAAAGAACGGACATGTCATAGTCAACCTCTCTAGAGATTTCTCATACCACCATGGGACAGACAAAACCTTTGGAACAGACACTTTGGATGAACCATTCCAAGGCAGTGCTGGAATTCGGCAACTTGCCACCCAACAAAATATCTGCTCATGTGACTCCTAAAATGCATTCCAATACCACACAATCCAAACTCAACAGTTTGATTCATACCCTCTAACATTTTAGATGGTTCACACAGATGGTTCACACCCCAATGCCAAGCAACATTGAATGATTAGTAAGACTAGTAAGACTCCTACAGTTGATAAAAAAGGAAAGCGTAGCAACATAGACACCCCCTGATTACGTAAAACTTAGGTCGTTGAACTTAGCAATGTCGGATTCACCGCCATTGGTAGCATCCCTTTTTGTTACCTAACTGGGTGGGATATGGTGGGATTTATTATCCCCAAAGTGTAGCTTGATGATGGTGGGATTTAGCATCCGGATGCATCGGGATGCTATGCCAAGTAAAATCTCAGGCTGCCAAATGATAGTTCTTCATGCTTGGGGCAACACAAACCATAATAAAATCATATTAAAACCAGGCTCAAAATAGAAAAAACCAGCGTGACTAAGAACTTGCAACATCAACCAATTGACTATTCTGAATGGTGGTTGAGACCAAAGAGCGTACAAACATTACTGACGTTACAAACAGACCATTGCGTTAGTTGAAACACGACGTTTGGTAATGAAGTTGGTAAACTATCCACATAATAAACCAATAAGTAAGGACAATAAGGAGTCATATTGGACTGCAAAAAATGTGGTAAACTGGTAAACATCCATAAACAATCCCCGGATCATCACCAATTTTGATGGCTGCTATGTTTACCCCGGTCATGGTTGTTGTTCTGTTTATGGCCAGGGAGAACTCCACATCAAAAAAACGTGTACAACTCTCATTAGGTTCCATTAACTCCCAGTGGTTTTTCTGGTTCATGGTGGTTAGTTAAAGTTTATGATATATCCATTAGATATCTATAGATATAAACCATTCATATACAAAAAATATATGTCTATAGATATTAAACCATTCATGGTTAATGATAGCTGGTGAGTTAAACTTTTAATGGTTCATGGCGGTTCATGTGGTTGATGTTAAACCCAAGATCCATCTGGGTAAATTATGATAGTTCACTAACCTGAATTGTTCGGCCATTTGGGGATCATTTCCCCTACTAACTATGATTATAATGAGGTCGCGACGTGAGCTCGTTATAATTCTCTACCCTCTGGTAATTTAAGATGGCTATGGAAAATGGCCCATTTATAGACGTTTTTTGTTACCTATTAAACATGGTGATTTTCCAGTTCGCTATGTAAATTTGTTTACCCAAGATCCCACTGATCTTCGCTGAGCTGCGCTTCCAAACTTCTCCAAATCCAACCGCTGGATCCATAGATCCTCCTCAGGCAACGTGACCCCCTCGCCCCCGCGGGCGCGCGGCGCCCGCGGCGCCCGCGGCGCCCGCGGGGCGGCGCTTCTGCGGTTGCGCTGGAGATGTCGGAGAGTCAAGGCGCCCAGGCAGGGACCTGGGACCATGGGACGCGCCGAAAAGTGAAAATTCATGGGGGGAATTTGGGAGGGTTAGATGGATCTCATGGAATGTTTCTTGGGAGATCTAATGTTACTATCATGTAGAACGAACATCGCTTTTAGGGGATAGTTAATGGGATGGTTGTTATTAACGGGAGGTACATACAATTACATACATTTAATTACAATGAACATGGCGAGGTAAGGTGAAGGGTATAAAAACAACTCCAAATGGTAAAGTTAGTCAACCAGGCTAACTTTAACTTGGGGAATTAAAGCTGGGTCTTACTCAGACATGGGGAATGTAAATGAATGTAACCGACAAAATGATGTGATAAACCCAATCATCAAAATATCATAAAACCCAGCTGGGAAGTGTTGGGGATGCTTACATAGTAATCCCCAAAACAGGCGAATCTTGGGGTATTGCTGCTGAGTTTACATCTATTTTCCTAAGCAACCATCACCTTTTAGAAGGGATGCATAGCCGTTTTTTTACCATATTTCACCATGAACAGGTGATGTGAGCACTGCAGCATCACTTCTACAGGACTAGCAACAGTAATAACTATACAATTAGATAGTGGTGACAGTAGTAACGGATATGACCGGATATGATATAACAGTCGTATCCTTTGTATGATTTACCAAGAAAACATATCTCTATATATAGAGAATTAACCCAGCATACAACCCTGCTAAACGCTAACAATACAACTGGGACATCACAGCAAGACTCCGGTATGATATCTGCAAGGCATAACCACCGAAAGACCACCAACAGACCACCAGCATCACCGAGATACCATCGAGACACCACTAAGGCACCACCAAGACACCTTCGAGACAGCGCCAAGGCACCGCAGAGAAACCACTGAGATACCACCCAGAGACAACCGCAACCGTCTGCTGTCGTGTCAGGAACGTAAGTGAGCTTGACATAACTATGCCGCATGCCCATTAAAAAACAGATCCCGGCAAGAGACCCCAAACCGTGCTGCAAAGAACATGACGAAATACCAGGGCAGATTCTGCAAGTTCCTGCGAAAAATCGTGTGCAAGACCTCCTTGACAGGATCTATGTAGAAGTTCCTGTGCGAGATCCCTTTGTAAGGATATCTGTAGGAGGTCTTGTGGGACAAATCCTGTGTAGGTTCCCTTCGTCAAGATCTTTGTGGCACGTCTCTGTCAATGATCTCTTGGCAAGTTCCCTGGAGGATATTTCTATACAAGATCGCTGTATAAGTTCTCTGTACAAAGACTATATGCAAGATCTTTGAACAAGATCTCTGCTTTAGAGATTTCCACCCAAGATCTCTGTAAGAGATCTCATATAAGATCTCTGCTTAAGCTCTCGAGAAGAGATTTCTTGACAAGATCTCTATAAGAGACCTCTTGGCCAGATCTCTGCAAGAGATCTCTGTACAGGGTCTCTGTACCAGATCTTTATCAAAGGTCTTTGACTCTACATACAATGTTCATCAATGTTCCAGATGGAAAAGTGAACCGGGTCATGGAAGAGACTGTGCAAGCCAATCCGGACGTTGCAGCTGCTGACAACCACAACAGCAAAACACAAACGGGATACGTATAGATCTCTGAACGAAATATTATCTGTAGAAGATCTCTGTAGAAGGTTTCTTTTGGAGGTCCCTTGTGAGAGATCTCTTGTCAAGATCCCTGCACAAGCTCTCTATAAAACATATTAAAACATCTGCTCGACAAGATCTCTGTGCAAAATCTGCTCGACAGAATCAGAACCGCGCCATAACAAGAGCGATTTGACATGCACAAAATGACGAGAGAGCGGCGCAAGCCATGTCAAAATAAGCACGGCGACACAACGAGAGCGATCTGACATGTCGAGAGGATTGCGCGAGCGATGTCAAAATAAGCACAGCGCCACGCTCCAACACACACAAAGTGACGAGAAGCTTGCGGGAGCGATGTCAAAAATATGTGTATATCAGTGTATATCTACATATCTACTTATAATTACTTATATATATATCCTTTTCCCATCTTTTACCTGTTTCCCAACCTTTCCCGAACTTTCAACACGATCCTCGAACCAAGGTACCTACCATCCACGAACTCACCTTCGTGCCGCGCCCTCCATCGCCCGGGGCCTCCCAACCGCGGAGGACGCCGCGGGCGTCGCGGGCCCCAAGGGCTGCGGGGGCCGCGGCCGCGGGCTGAAGAAAGGCCACGGAGGTCATGGCGTGGCAAGTCGCGGTGCGGGGTGAAGCTGGAACAAGAACCCAACGGTTGGAGATATGAAAATCAAATGTGGATTCTTCTGGAGATCGTCTTGTTTGATTGTCATAGTGTTATTCAAGATTCACAAAATGAAAAAAAAGGCCTTTGGATGACGAAGCAACTCAAAAAGAAATTGGAGGAAGAATGATAAACATGGCTTTAGGACCTTTAGGAGGACCTGCATAAAAGATAGATCAAGATGAATCATGAAGAATCAAGATGGGACAAAATGGATTAAGATGGTACATCAGGTCATCTGTTTCTCCAGATTCAACAAGCCTTGGCGGCTCGATGTTGCCATCATCATCTTCGGGCACCTCAGTTCCATCTTGGAAGATGAGAAGATGCACAGTTTTGCTGACTCAGGTCAAACAAAATCTCCTGAGGTATTAGGGTGTTTTAAAATTGCTCAAAATTGCTCAAAATATCTCAAAAATATTCAAAAACTATAAGAACCATTGAAAAACATGTTTTGGCAGCTTCAATTCAACCCACTGTGATGTTTGTGTGCAGGCTCCGGACCGACCACCTCTTCCCTGGAAAAAAAAACAAGTAGTTGAATATGTTGAACACCCAAACTTGAGTAACATAGTAACATCATCCAAGATCTGCTGAAATCCTACCCCCTAGTCCTTCGACACTTCTCGCACACCGACCTCGGCCTCGCGAAGTGTGGCCGCCGGCACGCTGCCTTCATAGGTTGATGATTTTTACACCACTGGTTGGTTGAGCTTCCCCTTGAACTTTTATCGCCTTAAGATTTACCTGAAATAAGGATGGAAAATGATGGAAGCCCTTCAAAAGCACCAACCAACTTGATCCAAATTGCACATGATTTCACAAATTTGAAGTGAAGCGAGATGGGGATATGATCGGATAGGATCCACCTTGATCCATCAACATCAACCAGGTAACCAGGCCGTGTCAACCGGGCCGGGTTGGAAGTTGAAGACTTCATCCCGGTTCCGAGACGCCTGGTTCCCCTGGTTCCGCCATGGGCAGGACGCTGTGTTGACAAGCAGGCCCTGCAAGGACGAGACAAACCTGGACGTGGTCCAAGTATCCTCAATAGTAGGCTAGAAACAATGCCAATTTACAGCACCCTTGACTTAGTATTTACTGAAAATGGTAAGTTTATACCACATATACCACTTATACCACTTATACCACTTATACCACTTATACCACTTATACCACCTAGTACTGGGAATGGTAAGTTTATACCACCGAAAAACCACTTATACCACCTAGTACTGGGAATGGTAAGTTTATACCACCTAGACCTATACCACCTATAAACATGGTATTTTTAATGGTGACTGGTGGGATGGTGGTTTTGTTTTACCCCACCCTGCGCCGGTTTCATCTGCCTCGGGGATCAAAGTACAAAGCTCCCCCCGTGGGATCCGAAAAGCGAAGACGCTGTGGAGGATGCACCAGTTGTTGTGCCAATCTCCTGGTAGCGACAACTTGAAGTTGGATCAATGGGATCAATTGGATCAAAAAACTGCCTCCAGTTCCACTGAAAAAATTGGATCAATATCTCTAATCCTCTGACACTCTACCTGCTGAAAAACATCTTAAGATACTTGATATTTGCCATTTGGCACTTGGCAACTGTGCAACTCCAAGTCCACCGAAGGTAGCTCCTTGCTTCGTGGTACAAACGCCTTTGAGTTGGCAAGGGGGCGTCCTGGCGCTTCACCACAGCCAGGCGCTGGACCAGGGGGTTCTGAACCGTAAAAAAGACCACCATTTTAAGTGGATAGTTCGTTTGTGATACCTGTAGTAGATGATCATGGATGATAATTAATGGATGATCATGGATGATACTGTTTTTTTTTCATATATACAATATAATGACCAACGAGATGAGATGAGGTATGCCTGAAAATGGGGGAGTTACACCCAGCTTCACAAGGTGGGTTGCCATGGTTAACCAATGAGGTATGGTCATCTCACCGTCATGAATCGGCATTCCCAACATATTGGGTATAGCAAAATCCCTATGAAAGTGTGGAGATGAACACATCAAATCAAATTCTTTATTCAACGTGAAGGGGGAAAACCAACGAAGCCAGTGTATGTTGGCAATGCCAAAGGAATGTAAAATGATACAATACAACGACATACATACATATATATATATATAACATATGAATATGAACACGGGATGGCTCCCATTAATGGAACTTTGGAAGCCTGTGACTGAACATCTTGAAAATGGCTTTCTGAGAATGTGCCACAGTGTCAACACCCAATTACACAGTAAACCCTGACGATTCATTGCGGGGTTACACCCAAAAATAGCAAAATCAATTACCATTAAAATTGCTAGCACCTAAAAATTAAAGCTCGGGGGTTGCTAGAATCGCTGGTTGACATTAGGGAAACATTAAGCATAGGCCCATGATGGCCCATGCGCAGCCTGGATGTTTGGGAACTGTTCCATCCAGCCTGCACCAGTCGGTCCAAAACGCTTCGGTGGGCAAATTGCAGCCAACACTGGGGATCTTTCTGGATGGGGAGATGATTTGTTTGATATGACTGATATGATATGATGTACTTTTTCAGGTACCATGACCATTCATCTCTATCCATCAGATCGGTGAAGATGGTGTGATGTTTTGGATACCAGGCCCTCCCAAGATTTTTCATTTAAGCACAGTTTTGAGTCAGCAAACAGTCGACAGGACTTTAGGAATATGTTTGGATGGTTTACAATAGCTCCACATTCTGGATGCGTTCCTGACTTTTTTCCACCATCCATGTTGATGCAAGCATAGTGGCTTGCCATGTTCGGTGGCCCAGTTTGTCATCTGGAAATGTCCTTTTTTATTGATGTTCAACCACTGAAGACAGCAAGAAATCCCTAGAAAAGTCCACTTTTGGAGGGTTGAACCATGTTGAACCATGTTGAACCATGTTGAACCATGTTGAACCATGTTGAACCATGTTGAACCTCTTGGAGGATCCGTAGGCCTAGTGGTGAGTGAGGTTAGACTGGACGCTGTAAGTGGGATTATCCTCTTCTCCGGCAGCAGCATTGATTTGGGATATGATTTTTTGTGACATGTTCCTGAAAAAAACTGAAAAAACACTTTGTGGTTCATGAGGGTTGTGAACTAGCAAACTACGAGGATTGCTTCGTGCCAAACGAGTTCCCCCAGCCTCAGTACATCACTAGCTGTTTCCAAAGATCGGGGAGCCCCAGGTCTTTCACCATCTGGTACTGTATGTTCGCATATTGAAGACACCCAAATGTTGATGATTAAGCCAATCTTAACCACTATTAATTAATCATGTTATATTGACCATTATTGACTATTATATTGACTACTACTGACTATTACTGACTATTATTGACTATTATTGACTAGTATCATCGATTAACCAACCATTAACATCCGTTAACCATATGATTCCCCATTGTTTCTTCCCAAATTTTTCACAGCTGTACCCAGGCGCCCTCTTTTGCGACAAAAAACTGCGGCAGCATCACCGTCCCGAAAGGTGCCGTTGGGGCAATGGCTGAAGTTGATTTGTCAACCCCTCTCGTGAAAACTCATGTCTAAGTCACCATATTATGTGTATATATAGAGAGAGAGAGAGAAAAAAAATGGACTGTTATAAGACATGATAAGACTATATATAGAATATACATATATATATATATATACACCTATGAGAAATTCTAATGATTCACCAGATTTCAGGTGTGAAAGTTTGGTGTGGAATGAACTTACCCTTGCCGTGAGGCTCGTTGAAAAATTCATCCAGATAGATGATACGTTTCATTGCGAAAGTCATGTGTGTATCTGTAACGTGTCTGTAATATCATATCATTATATATATATATACATATATCTGTAATATCATAACAATTATATATCTGTAATATCATATAATATATCACAATTATAATCATATAATATAATTATATAGTATAAGTATATATAGTATATAATATAATTATATAATCATATATCTCACAGATCACAGATAGTCAACAGAATCATCAACCATTCCCGACAACTCCCGGTTTTTAATGAGCACACGCTCAGCGAATTGTTGCAATGGCAGCACGAATTTCTCAGAGTTCCTTCGACCTGCGGAAGGTGGATTGGCAAGGGGTGGAAAGGGGTGGAAAATGGCAAAGAAATGTTTGGAAAATTGTGGAAATACCTCCAAAATGGTGGAAAATGGTGGTTTGGAAGCTTCTGAATCAAGCCTTAAACCTCCAAAGTACCTACAATTTCCTGCAATTTCAAGGTGTTCTGGGTGAAGTTCCAGCCGGTCGTAAGGTTACAGCGTAGGATTCTCTTCAAAAACAACATCCTCAAGTGATTTTCAAGAAGGGCAAGAACAACGAAGTTGAGTCGACTTGACCTTTGACAAAATCCATGAAAAATCCGAAAAATCTTACCACACCCGAAACACCCGAAACAACAGACCTTGCACTTGCAAAGAAAGGTCTCCAGAGGAAGTGCCTTTTTTTTTTGGGCCAAGTTCAACCTCCAACTTGTCACAGCTTCAGGATCCCTTAGGGTTCACAGTTTGAGGGACGTCTCCGCTCTCAGGCCTCATCTCTTTGTCTGCAAAGGTCTCCCTGAACCAAATGTCCACTTGAGCCCTGTTTTTCGCCTGGCTCAGGAGACCTAAAAGGACCTCTCTTTGAATAACAAGCCAGGATCTTCTGGGACATGTCCCTTTTGGCAGGATCATTTGGAGGTCTCAAAAAATGGATCTCAACAAAAAATCTGCCAATTCCCAGGTGACAGGTGAGGCAAAAAAAAAAACGGTGTCAAGCATCCCAGTTCACCCGTCTCACCTTGCCACTTTTCACCCTGTGGGTGAGCTCTTGTACCTGGAAATTGGAGGACAATCAACGACAGCGCTGGTGAATTTGATAAACCGAGTATACATAAGTCACATAAGTATACAGTATGAAGTCTATTCTGGAGTCATAGAACTGGGAATCACTGTGATATTTTATGTCTATTTGGGAATCCCGTCCTTGGAATCTAGCTATTTTCATTACAGTAACCCTTTGGGGCTGCTGGCCCACAGAAAATCCACTGGCACCGCGCGGAAAACTGTGTGTCCATTAAAAAAATATCACATCAGTCCATACCTGCTATACCGGTGTACCGTACCCATTTATATCTGTTCATCTGTTGCCAAAAGTCATGGAGCAATTCAGAATTTGATCTGCGTATGGTGCTAAAGTTTAAGACGCGTGACAACACCGATTTTTGGTCATTCTTTGTATTCTGTACCCTCCGGTAGTTTCACAGTTTGCTATGGAAAATGGCCCACTGCTGATTTGCCCATCAAAAATGCTGATTTGCCATAGCTATGTTAATCACCAGGGGGTCAAACATGATGAAACCATGAAACCACTGGCAACCCAATGACTTGGCCGTTGGCCCACATTATCCCATGTTCAGTACAAACATAGATGACATAGCAACCCCCAAACGTCTCCATCGCGCACGTTGGCGATCGTCAACTGCCGCGGGTGGTTTTCTTGGCTCTTTTCAGCGATCGCCGCGGCCTTGTCCCTGAGTGCCGAGGTCAGCATAGGTCAAACTGGGTAGCTGGTGGCTCAAACCGCGAAAAAAAAAAACTGGTTTGAAGATGCTTGTGCTCGTCATTGATCATATATGATCATCATCCAGTTTCCATAGTTGAAAATCAAAAAACTTTGAAAGATATTGAAACTATCAAGCAGTGAAGAAAGGTTGAATCCTTCTGGGATGAAGTTCAACAGCTTAGCTGCCTGTTCATTTCCCCAGGAAACCCGATTTCAATTTTTCGGACTAAGAAATGACGCTTTTTCAAAAACAAAAGCAGCTTTCAGATGGCATGTCAGAAATCTCCAAAAATTTCGACCAAAAGTCCATGGATAGTCCATGGTTCATGTTCCCACTGTCACATTCCCCAGGCTTTCATGGCCATGGAAATCCAACCTGTACCACCCCACCAGCTGGGTGCGGCGCAAGGCAAAATCAGCGGCTTCCAAATCCCCCAGGTCCTTGGATCAAAAAGCGGAAGCGGGATGGCTTTTCTTTGGGTTTTTTTTTGGACAGGAAACCGCATATGGAAATGGTGGAAATGGGGGAAATGGTGGCGTTTTTTACTGAAAAAAACTGGGTGTCTGGTGGTTTTTTTGGGGGGGTCCATAACAGAAGAAGCCTCTCATCACTAATATCTACCTTTTTCTGGTGGCATTGGAAAAAAGCCCTTGGGCCAAGCGTATGTCAAACAGCAAACTTTTTTGGAGCATAATCTATCTATAAATCAGGATTGAAAGCTTAAAACCATCCCGTGTGAATTTGCGGCTTGGATATAGCACATCAGCACTCCTTTTTTTTGCGAACCTAGCTATGAGTTAAAATGCTTCGGACAAATAACATATCATAACATACTCATGTACCCTTCAAAATAACAAAAATGAACCTTGACGTATTGCCATTTGCATCCATTTGCGAAGTCGGAAACTGACAGGCGACCCAAGCCCACCCCACCGTTAGATCAGCATGTGGGGTCATGTATGTCACATTCGCTGAACAGCGCGGCATCTTCCGTCTTTCCGATTGGCGCAGATCGATTGGTCCATTGACCTTTCCGTACTGAAACAATGATGGGATCGGCTGTGGGTTGGGAATTTTGGACCCACCGCCGGATCTCACAGGGCTCCCCCGCTGGTCGCCACCAGACCAGTCGATGGCCACTACTTCACCAAGGGTGGCCACCAACCAAATGTCTCACCACTCGTCACTACCAAGTATGCCACGTAAACGCTTACCTTGGTGGGGCTCAAATGGGCTAGGTCCAATGGACATTTCAAGGATTCTCAAGGTCAGTTCTATCTCTTGGAAGTTTACCATATGATTTCAATTTCAACTGCATCAAGCCTTCGACTTCCTGCCAAGTGGCTAAGATCGGGCCATAGGCATAGGAGAGTTTGCAGAAGGGTGGCAGCAACACGAAGAAAATCACCAGGATTAAAGTTCCACACATCCAAAGGACTCCCTCGTTGATGCCAGCCACGTTCTGATTGATGGGTTTGCCACCATGCTGAAGTTGGTAGATGACCTTAGGTCATCTACCAAGCCTCTTCCATGAACAAACCTTCCGGGGTTTGTATACCATCTCTTTATCTAACAGTTGGCCATGGAAAAATTAATAGGTAAACCATCTATTTCTATGGGCCATGTCCCATGGCTATGTTTAATCATCTAGCTAGTGGATCTATTGGTGAAGGGAGCTAACCCCTCAGTCTTGATCAGCAGACATCAGGCTCTCGGCTCCAAAAAATTCGAATCGTCATTTTCTGCCCAGAAATCGTCAGCCAAAAAATACATCTGGCTTCTTTTCAAGTAAATATTGGGTAAGCCAGATGGGGAACAAGCCATGCACTAATACTCAATTTCTCAATACATTTCCCGATCCCATATCCCGCTGGTTTCAATCAAAATATGTCGGCACTGCCAAGCGATGCAAAGAAAAATATCACTGTGGTACCCAGTTCACATCTCAGAAAAGAATAGAAAAGAGAACAGAATCAACAACTTGCACTGGGATTTGAACAACATGTTGCAATTTTGGCTGCAAACTCAATTGGACATCCGCCAGCCATTTCTTGCGCCACCACTTCGGTCACTGAAAAGGTATTCGACCATCCATTCATCGCATCTTGACCAGCAAACAAGGCCCGGAAATCTCATCGTTGCGAAAATCAAATGCATACATCACTCTCATCATCATCATTTTCTCAATTAGTGCCAACAATTGAGAGCGCTCAAACTCACATCAAGTTGCAATTTTGGGGTATGCCCCGGTATGTTATATACATATATATATATATACAATGTATGTATATTATATATATATATATATATATATCGATATACCGCGTTTCATCACGTTTATTCCATCCTCCAAGCTACAAGACGTCCAATTCCGGTGACCCCAAAGCAACATTTTCCTAGTTCAAGTTGTCACAAAAAGACGTATCCTCCATAGACAAATACATCAATATATATATATAATTATAATTATATGATACTTATGTATATGTTATAGTGTATGTATATTATAATACAAATTTCAACATGAATACCACATGTCTATTCTACAAACCCCCAGATGTATCATTTTGATATGGAGGTTTCCAAAGACATGATCGTACCCCCAGTCATCGCCCCCAGTCATCGCCCAAGTCATTGGTGAACTATAGACTATAGTATTGAAACAACCAAGGGTGACTTGGAGATTCCCCAATGTCAGAAGCCCCCATAATCATCCCATCACCCCATCATCCAGAAAATCCCATGTCTTTCCATGGAAAATTCCCCATAAGAGCTGGATGGTTTATTTCAGAGAAATCCCCGGAAATCTCCAAAGATTCAGAACTGGGGCATGACTTACCCTCTGGTAAACATACAAAAAGCTATTGAAAATGGCGTCGAAATAGTGGATTTTCCCATTAAAAATCGTGGATCTTTCCATAGCAACATGTAAACGTTTACCAGAGGGTAGGAAACCTCCACCATCCCACCATTCCCACCATCCCATCCATTCCCATCCATTCCCATCGCGGGTGGCCCATGGTAGTGCCATGGCCAGGAAGACGTTCTGCACGTTGGAGCCCAAGGCGTTGGCGATGGCCGCGGCGGGTTTGTTCTGCTGCGCCATCAACACCGATGCCACGGCGTTGGGGAACGAGGTGCCGATGGCGCACACGGTGATGCCTCGATTTGGTGACCATGGCGAGATCATGGATGGGGGAGATCCTGGATCTGTTTAACGGAACAGTTGTTGATAGATCTGTTATCATATTTGGATTATAAATGATTATAATGTGATATCAACCATATATGACCTGGAATATAACATAATATCACTCATCCAGTAGGGTAGAACAACCTTTTCCATCCATTTCAGGTGTCCCAAAACTAGAATCCAACCCAAAAATGACCAAAATCCATGGCTCATCATGGTTCCTTAAAGTTACCACCAACCCACAGAATTCACCTATTTTAGGTGGTCATTGGGGCAGAATGAAAGCAATGAATACTGCAGTGGATAACAGAATATACAGGTCACTGTATAAGACCAACCAATTTCATTCCATGGTTGGTACATCTGGAACGGTATCTCTATCCGATCCAGATAGTGTATCTACCAACCAGGCTGTGGAGACGGAGGAGATTACCATCTGGTAAACTAACATAGCTATGGAAAATCACCATTTTTAATGGGAAAATCAACTATAAATGACCATTTTCAATAGCTTTTTGTATGTTTACCAGAGGGTAAACATCAACGGAACCCGTTGTACGCCGCCTAAAAAGCTGTTGGGCAGCGCGGGGATGTTGTAGTGTATCTGGTTGGCGATCTCCAACATGAAGAAGGAAAAGATGGCCAGCCAAAACCTGGAGGTTTTTTAACCACCGCATGGTTTCCATGGTTTCCATGGTTTCCATGGCTTTGTTCATGGGGGTTGGGATTTATCATGTTTTACCCCAATTGAAGAGCCATGTTAATGAGAAAATGATGCTAAAAACCATTGGTTTTTTGGGGGGGTTCAGGATGGCCATGAACCCGCATTGTACCAGCTGTCCTATGGGCTGGCTTCCAAGCAGCATGGCACCCGCGAAGCACAGTGGCCAGCGGGACTCCTTGGTGATGTCCTTCACGTCCACGGGGAACAGGGTGAGTCTCAACCTATGATGCCCGGGCGGCAACTGGGCATGGATTTAAGCTGATAAAATGTGGATTGAACTAGGGAAAATGGGGATTTAACTAGGAAAAACCGGGATAGACTGAGATATACAAGTGATATTTGGGTGTGTCTGCAAAAATAGGTTTTTTGCCAAAACAAAATGCCGCTTTTTAGAGGGAAAATGATGGTAAAAAATCGGGATGGATTGGGGTATCTGATTTCCAGACAAAGCCATATATGCTGTGTTGAGTAGTTCAACAAAACTGTTTCAGACCCTTGCTATTTTGGGGATGATCAGTGCATGGTACTGACCATGCCGAAGATATCAGGGGACGCTGAAGAAAATGCATGAAAACAGAGGAAAGCAGCAGTGACCCACAAATAGCCTCCAACCTCGTTGCCAGAGATCACCAGAACATCATCTCTTATTAATTGGAGTGTCCAAACTAACCTTCATTGTAGCTGGAGGTGATATTGAATGCATCGTAAAGGTTCTTGAAGTAATCTGAAATGTAGATAAATATAATAAGATAAAATAAGTGTTTCCATCTTGCTCATTTCAGGATTCCCATCACGTATTGGGAAAAGTTGCGAGGGTTTGGCTGACCACCAGCCGTCATCCACCAGCAACTACCATTGCACCACTCATTCATGATGTCCTTTGAGAAGATTAGATTGGATTGTTTGGTGCCATCTATATCCTTTCGTTCTGGAAAAATGCCACCCTGCCTTTGCATCAACTCAACATGCGGCAAAAAGGGGCATCAACGTAAGCATTGAACTGGATGATCAGTACCAACACCCATCTTGAGCAAGGCTCATCTTTAAAATCCACAACAAAAAACCCGAAGTCAAACAAACATGACCAACATCCATCAAATCTGGATAGATGATTTATACATATATATATATACATATGATGATGATTTATATATATATATATACATATATCATATATATATATATATGTACCCGTGTATATATACTTATATATAATTAGATAGATATATAGTGCTTCACCCAACTGAAATCACCCGCCACTTGTGTGGCGTGGCCATTTTTCGTATCCCAGCCACACAGAATCGATCAGGAACTCGGGGACCGCCACGAGTTTCTGAATCAACGGCATCTCAGTGGCCCCCAAGGTGTGGCGCAAGTGCTGCCAGGCCCCCACGATGGTGGCATCATAGCCGTGCACCCAGGGACGACCCAGGGAGTACTCCTTGATGTTGTTCCTTGGTATATGTTCATCCCAAGAATGTTTCCAGGGCCATGTTTTTTGCCAAGAAGCTCTGTTGATCTATTCCTCATGATGATTTAATATATGATATCTCTAGATATTGTAGATATAGTTGGATATAACATTCCTATCTATTCCTGTTGTCATACCATAATATATATATATATATATATTACTATATTATATTATATTACATTATATTATATTATATTATATTATATTATATTATATTGTATTATATTATATATTATATGATATTATATTGTATTATATTATATTATAATTATATTTCCGAAGTGCCATACTGCTGGCCCCATCAGCGGTCCCCTGCGAGCGTCAGCAGTTGGTCGCGCTGATCGGGATCTTCCACCGTCAAGCGCAAGGTGATGTGCTGCAAATTGTGATAAAACTCCAAGTTAATGACGCCCATCTCCATCAAGACCACTTCCTGAAAAGCTGAGATGAAATGATGATGAAATGATGATGACATGATGATGAAATGAAGATGAAATAAGCTGAAACAACTGCGAGTTTGCAGTCGTTGTTTCTTGGGGTCCAACAAATTGAGGTACTATGTTCAGGGCAAATTGGGTTTCAAACCCTTCAATTCAGCTGGTGGGCTCAAAGAACTTCCCCTGAAGCAAGTTCTAACACCCCAGCTGGAGCGTATGCTTCCAAAACATTCTGAAGGGTGTTCCAAACTCATTGCAGAGCTCTTTGAGTGTACCATCAAACAAGTTGTGGAGCATTATCCACCCCACCATTGTCTTTGCATTTTGACATGGCCACACAGTGGGTCAGCTCCATATCTATATATATACCCTCTGGTTATTTAACATAGCCATGGAAAATCACCATTTTTAATAGGTAAACCATCTATAAATGGGCCATTTTCCATGGCTATGTTAAATAACCAGAGGGTATATCTCCCATCCTCCAAGGCACCTGTAGGTCTTTGTACTTCAGCACAGCACCCAACATACTATCCTTCACATCAAACTGGAAGCCGATGGACTGTCGCGCACCCTGCGGCTCCCCCCGGGCTGACCCGCTGGCTGATGGGGCCATGGCTGGATCCAAATGGGACATCTCCAAAATCTGGTGGATATTGGTGAATGAAACCCTGCCGAAACATGTTGAGACCACCTTCCGATTTTAAGCTGGAGTCCAACTTACCAGGAGATACCAGGAGCACTTGACCATGGCGCGAAGGTTCAGTAAAAAAAACCCTGCCGCGGCCTTCGATTCCTTCTGCTCTGCGGGAATTTGTTGGGGCTCAGCATAGATGCCATGGGCCGTTGGGTCCACATTCCACTGCTGCTGATCTTTATGCGCATCCGCCATGCGCGCATGCAAAATCTCCTCAACAGACACCTGCGGCCGCTTTTAAGGCCAGGGCCATGATGGAAAACGGGGGTTTTGGGCTCCATCAGCGTGTCATTTCAATGGGAAAAATCATGGCAAATCAATGTGAATCATACGGGATTTTGGGGGTACCCTCTAGTAATTTAACATAGCTATTGAACATGACCATTTATAGTGGATTTTTCCATTGAAAATGGTGATTTTCCATAGTTTTTTGTATGTTTACCAGAGGGTAGGCCATTTTCAGACAAACCCCATAGATGTTGGGAGTGTTTCTTCGGAGTTGCGGCTGAAGAAAAATGATCTTTTAGTGGTTTAGCACTCAGAGATTATCTCTGACCTGAACAGAATAGCATGGGTACAATGATATGGAACCACAATATCCCACAATCATAAGAAAACATATTCATATTGTTCACCTCCATGGCTGCTCACTCCCCGTCATTTATGATCTACATATGCACTATCTGTGATTATTTCATGATTCTTGCCATGATTTCATAAGATATTCATCACTCCCATGATTACCTTTGTCCTACACCCCCAAAATCATGATTTTTTATGATGCCTCATCCAATGAAATGTCCCTCAATGTTAAATCAATTTATGGCACTTGGATGGTCTTTTTCCACCGGTGGATGGAATGGTCTTCTCCATGCATTTCTCATCATTTTCAGGTACCAGACCCATTCTCATCCCATAAAACCATATAAAACCCATAAAATATCCCATGAATCAAGCCGAATCATCATTAAACCATGGTACAAATCATCATCTTACGGCCAAAAAAAAACTTGTTCACCATAACCCCCCCATTTTTCCTGGGCCCCCGTGGTTTTTCCCATTTCTCCACCTCGATGCCGTGCATCTTCCCCTTCTTCTTACTGGGCGATGCGGGCTCCTCCAGCGCCACCGTTGTGGGGCGCAGCGCCGGGATGGCGATGATGAGATCCCCGGTGAAGTACACGCAGCAGACGTAGACCAAGGCCGCACCCAGGAGAACCCAGGCCTCAAAGGATTCCTGGGCAAAAACGTGGAACTGGCCGGAAAATGTTGGAACTTTTGGCAGACTGGCTGCCATGAAATGAGGGGTATTATAGTATAGATACAGATATAGATATAGATATATGTATACAAATATGTTTAGCGGTTGTTTAGGCAACTTTATGAGAAAAAAAACTGCAATGGGACATAAGAGGGCATGGGTTTTGTCCAAATGATGAAAATGATGTGATAGTAATGGGATAATCGGGGTTTGACCAACAAGAACAAGGTATGTCATTAAACCCAGCATGTTATCAGGATATAAAATGGGATATACTGGGATGTATGTCAAAAGCAAAATGTGTGGGATGCATCACGAATATATGGCTATGAAACAACTGGAAACCAATCATTTTAGCCATTTGAGTGTCTAACAAGCATATTATGTCTTGGGGCGCAACTTTTTCTAGTCTTTAGCAGTGAAACCATCCAATCATAATGATCAGGAAAAACAAAAAACATGTTTTTTTGTGGAAAAAGGTGATTGATTGGAAGACTTGGGCATGGTGTGTCCTCAAAGAAAACCATAAATTGCGTCTAGTTTAGTATAGTTAGTATAGTTCAGCAAAGGATTATATCGCATTAGATGGAAAGCCTTTCTTAACCTTCCCCCACTCGAATTGACGATGTCGCTACCCACGACCCAGAACCGCTTCGCAAAGCTCTACCACCTCCAAGAAAAGGAAACAACGCATGATCCGCCCAATGATATGAGTGTTTGGCTTCCTTTGGGTGCTGCTTCGCCAGCTGCTGGCCGCTTGGGGCTATAAAATCTTTTTTAGCCAACAGGGGGCATTTTTTTTGTCCCAGATTTGCAGAGATTTACAGAGTCCCAGTGGCAATGGCATGATCCAACAGTGCCCAGTAGAGCAAGGCGATGGACAGGGCATAGAAGAAGCAGTCGCGGGCGAAGGGCACCCGTTCCAGTGCCAATGGGACCACCGGAGCGGCAGAGATGGTTAAACCCACGATGATCAGCAGGTTGAAGATTTCCGAACCCACGACCACACCAATCCCTGATATTTTGGCGTGTGATGGCTTGGGTGATTCGCTGCAGACTGCAAATTTAAGGGACTTTGGAAAAGATTATCTAACATCATATAATTATATAACATTATATAATATAACTCAGACTTTTTCGGCCTTTCAAGGTCTAATTCGCAAATTCAAGAGTTGGGACATCAGTGTTAAGAGCACACAACTTTGATGAGTCATGAAGAAAGCTGGCTGGTTTTGAAGTTGAGTTTCTTCCAAAACGATTCAGCCGTTCGTGCTTCGCTGGGGAAATGTTTCTTCCAAAACTGGGGAAATCCAAGGAATCCAAGCCATCCCCAGCGTCCTGCATCTGATCCGGTGTACAGGGAAATCAAGTTGGTGAACATTTCAGGACCGTTGCACCCCAGGGCACAAATGGTGGCGCCCGCTACAGCCTGCCGAAAGGGCGGTATGAGGTTGCTGGGGTCACCCTGCTGTTGAAATCTCAAAACACAAAACAGTTGTAATAATAGTGTTTTGAGTTATTTCAACAGTAGGTATTATAGGTGGATAATGATAACTAAAACAGCTTATTATATAGGGGTGTTTTTTTTGTATGACAGGGCTTGAAGTAACTGTCCCATTTTGGAAAAATTTGGCCAGGCCTCGTCTCCCCAACGCTGCAGCCATGTGTTGCTGGATTTCCTGGAAGCTGCTGTCATCATCAAGGGCTATGCTAAAAAAACATGTTACCCTCTGGTAATTTGTTACATAGCGAACTGGAGAATCACCATTTTTTTATGGGAAAATCCACTATTTCTATGGCAATTTTCAATAGCCATGTTAAATTACCAGAGGGTATAACATATGAACTAAATAAGTCAATCCTACAAGCTAGTTGCAGGAGGATGTGGCAGACCCAATCATGAACCCTGATGCTATGGTTTTGGATAGTCCACAAACAGAAAAAAAAAAATCGTCGGGCTTAGTGTTGGGTTTACCAACCCACTTACATCCACTTACTATCAAATTACAGATTACAAAGTGTCAAATTCCGTAACTGCTCACCAGATGTCTTCATCTTTCCAACAAAGACGTTGATGGCGGGGACGAAGTAGGCATCACAGACATGATGCTGCGCGAAGAACATGAAGGCAATCACAATGAACCACAAACATCCCACCTGAAAAGCCCGAAGGGCTGGCTATGGCTATGCCAATCAAAATCCAGGCATCCCAAAGGACATGAAAATTGGACGGCTTTAAACTGTGTATACTATAATATGAAATTAAATTAAATAGTCAAAGTATCCAAAAGTCTTTGGTTTCCTGACAACTGCATCTAATTCGCTGTTTAATGGTTCTTATGCCCACATTTCATGCATCAGTGGCCCCCATGCACTGCATCGTTCGCCGAAGCCACCACCATAGAAGGCTCCATGGTTCCCCGCGTCACGTCGGGGCCAAGCGCACCGAAATCAGCACTTTGTATTAGACATCCTCGAGCCCAAAAACGTACCGGCAGACTCCTGCAAATGACCATGAACATTGATGATGGCTGCATCTCAACATGAAATTTTGGCGTGAATGTGGTGTTTAAAGAAGCAAAACTTTGGGCTCAGAATTTCTTTTTGGGGGGTACACATCCAACAGAATCGTTGCAGGACCTTGCTTACAAATCGCCCTTTGGCCACCATGTTTTCCCGCGAAGTCTCGATCTGCTGAGGTCTGGACCATTCTGGCAGCGCCCAAGTTGTTCCAAATGATCGGATTCTCGGGGTCCTCAGAGAGACCTCAGCTAATCAGCCTTCTACGGTAGGCAAGGAAGAGTTTGTGGTTAAATATATATATATCCCGGCAAGAAACCCCAAACAGTGTATATGGTTAGGACTCGAAAGGGAAAGGCGGAAAGGACCTAAAAGCATCAGTGGCTGCAAGCTAGCACAAGAGCGACTCTAGTAGTGAAAAGAAGAGATACCAGGTAAGATTCTGCAAGCACCCTTTGTGAAGATCTCTGTAGAAGATCGTGCGCAAGATCTCCTGGACAGGTTCTCTGTCGAAGCTGCTGTGCAAGATCCCTGTGTAAGGCTATCTGTACAAGGTGTCGATGGCAGGCCCAGGTAGCACCCCTACAAAAACCATAGGAAATTGTGCATCAGAGCAATCCAAAAGACTCAACAAAAGTTGAAGATGATGGTCTGGGGATCTTTTGAGGAATGAGGGAAGACCCCAATGTGTCTAATGTTTCACCCAAACCAAGCATCAATGCAGACGGATTCATCGAACTTCACCCAAGGCATCTGACATTTGGACGAACCTGTGACCATCTTTCATCTAGGTGGATCCAATGTCTTAAACATCTTGAGTTCTGGCATAAATCCAAATCCATATGAATACTCGTGAATCTGCATTCCTTCAGCTGAGGCCACAAGCCCATCTGGAAAACTTTGGCAGCTGTTTCGAGGTCCTGGAAACACACGCCATGATCGCCGACCGTGGACATTCGCGAACCGTTTTGGATCCAATGGTTTTGGATCAAGATTGGGTACCCACAAACATGACCGACGCATAGAACGACTAGTTGACACAAGCTGTAATCACTGCAATCCCCCTGGCCGATTATGCGAATATTAGGGCGAACAATTGGTTGCAGTGGTTGAAAGCATCATGTAGAGTGAAATCAAAGGTGCCAAGATTTCAAACCACAAGAAAAGGCTAAAACCCAGCGTGTTGGGCATTGGGGTCCGTAACCGTTGATATGCCGATACGCCGTTACGCCAATCGCTGTGTTTACAGTGCCCTTTAACTTACTATAACCAACCCCAAATAAACCCGAAACCAACCCTAAACCAACCCTAAACCAATCCTAAACAACCCTAAAACAAATTCTAAACTTCAATTAAGACCATAAACCAACCCTAAACGAACCCTAAACAAACCCTAAACCAAGACCAAACCCTAAATTCACGGCTATCGGTGTATATAGGTGTATCGGTGCGAGCGCGGCAATCGGTGTATCGGTGTATCGGTGCGCGGCAATCGGTGTATCGGTGTCTCGGTGCGAAAACACGTTTAGCGGACCTGAATCCCCAACGCTATGCGAAGCATTCATAAGCATTCGAGTATTTGAAGCAATCATTTGGCTTCGCAAGAAAATATTAACAACTTCAAACATCCATAATCAAGCGGCTTGGTCGGCTTTCATTCCCCCCAAGCCTTACAATAATGAGTTCTTCACGTCCTCCATCTGGCAGAAGGCATATCCCAAGGCATTCAGCAATTTGCTGTCGCACTTCAATGGACCTTGATGCGACTGGTGATCTCTGGTCACTGCTCCACCAAAATGGCTAAATGGGATGGGATCTCTGGAGCACAACGGAAGAAAGTGCGAATGTTGAATCATGGTCTTTTTTCTCATTGCGAATCTCCAAAAAAACACACAAAATCATTAAATGGGACACACACACACATGCACTATTTTCCTTGAATATTTCAGTTCCCTTTCTGCCACTCTGGCCAAGTTTTCTGTGGAAAATTGCCACCGATCTTCCAATCCTTGGAATCCCAATATGAAATATCCCTCAATATTTGAAATAGCCCCATGACAGGGCCCTCCAATGAACATGAATAGATCAGGGTTTTTTTCAATCAGGCTTATTGTCAGCAAATGAATAACAATGTCATGGGGTTATTTAAAAAAAAAAAAAAACAATACAATTCAGCAGGCTTTCGTTTGGGGTTGTCAGCAAAAAACCATCCCGCTAAGCCGCTAAGTCGTGCACTGGTCAGACATCCTTCCAGCAAGGCAATCCCGTCTTGAAAGCGACGAGAACAAATCTGGGCGAGTCCCAAAATCCCCAAGGGAAAAAAAGTGCCACTATCCTTACACCTGGCAATAGTTTGGGCCAACTATTGGCACACTTCACTTGTTGTTTTTCTACAAACCATAAATTATATCAAATGATCGACAATGATCGACATCAAAGTACAATCCATGGCTTCACCAGTGAGCCCAAAACCATCAAAGTTGAATGGGTTGGCTCTTGAAGAGGGCTGTAGGTTCAACAGGTTCAACAGCACAACCCAAGGTCTTTTCCTATCTCAACAACCAAGTGACGAGCGCAAAGGCATGATCCTGTGACAGGCTGACCTGTAGACCTGGACCAGAAAAGCCATGGCTCACTTTCAGAACGATATGCGGAATTCAACCATTCGAAATGCTGGTTTAATGGGATATTCATGAGGATATCGTGCGATAATGTGGATACATTGCCAACTTTTTTTCGGATTTGGTGCCCTGAAAATGTGGCTGGGATTGACCATTTCGATGGGGAATAGATGGTTAATCTGGTATATCTGGTTGGTGGTTTCAATTCCTCTGAAAATATGAGTTCGTCAGTTGGGATGATTATTATTCTCAATATATGGAAAGTCATAATCCAGCCATGTTCCAGTCACCACCAACCAGATATAATATATGATGATGTATGATGATAGAATATTGGATTTCAGAGTACTGCCATCCCAAATTTTGAGACACACCCATCCATGATCCCAAGTGGCTAAGAAGGCCATTGGATCCCCAATGTTCAGTGTTCAGGCCCCAAAATTCGTGGCTGACCTGCCCTGAAGTCGCCGCCCCGGTTAAGGCCACGCCTAAAACCTCTGTGACATTTGCCTGACCGGGTTTCCCAGCCCTACAAAAAATGTGACAAAACAATGAAAACTGGAAAGGGACGCCAAAAGAAGTCAAAAAGAATGGAGAGTACTTGAAAAAGCACTGCTTCAATCATGTTTAAAACCAGGGGTACTTGTTTAACATATCTTAACATTAAACTTAACTATCATCAATTTCAACACGGCCGGAAATCCACCAAACCGATCCATTGGAATCCAGCTGCCATGGCCGTGGTTCCCGAGGCCTCCATTTTCTGCAACTGCTCTCGGCTCAGCTGGAAGTAGTGCGCGGCTTGATAGCAGTCCGATCGCTTCAAGCTCTCGTGCCCCAAACGACGAAGCCGGTGCACCTTTGCGGTTTCAACCATGGTGGTTTAATTTTGAGATGTTCATGAGGGTCTCATGGGATATATCACCAACTATTATCCAAAGAGGGCGTGGACCTGAAAATAGGGGATTAACAGGAGATTAACCGATTCACCCCAAAAAAATTGTCATGTTTAAAAAGGTTCAAAGGGAAAGTGATGATAAAGCGATAGATCTAGGGCCCTATAGGGGTACCCTATTTTCAGGGACAAAAACAAAGAGCAACGAAGGGTTCAACGGGTCCCAAGAGTCCAAGTTCCATGTGGGTCACCCCCACAGTGAGACCATGACAGTATCTTTTTTTTTCGAAGTGCCAGACTGCTCCCTCTTCTGGATGGGGGTATCTGAAAAGCTTCCGAACCAGAGCCGAACAATCAACTTTCATGGCACTCTTTTTCGATGGCTCCAAGGTTTGAAAATCCAACAAGTTTGATACCTCTGAACGGATTGGATCATCGGCAGGCTTGGAAAATCTACGGAACCACCAGCCAGGTGTGAAGTCTCGGCCCTTTTGCGACATCGTTTCATGGGGATTCAACCGAACCCCTCCAAAGGTGACCTTCATCTTACCACCAACCACTAAGGGCTCAATATCAACCATCTACATCCATCTATCTATTCTTAAAATGTTCTTAGCTTTGGGGGGTTGGCTGAATGACCATGATCTTTACATTCTAAGGGCCAACGTCTCTCATCACATTCGAGGTGATCTGTACAAGACGGGTGACAGACTTTGTGTCACTGTCACTTCGCAGATTAGGCATTTTGCTCTACACGGCTGGGGGTGCCAGGGGTGCGTAACTGAATCCGAGGGTGTGAGTTACTTTTTCGGGATTTCCGCGCTTCTCACACACAGACTTCAGGTATCTTCAGGTTACCCAAAAAATCGGGAATACCATAGATTCCCATGGGAATACCCCCCCAAAATGCCATGTTTTTTCCCATTACAGTTCGATCTCTGCCGCACGGTGGATGTGTTTTTTTCTCGTTACGGCGGAATACCCAACTTGATACAGTTGTTGATAGCATGTTACCATGTCTTAATTGTGTGATATATACATATCATGAGATATAATTGTACACATATATATATAATATTTATTTATATATATATATTATATATATATATTATATATACATACGTATGTGAATATTATATCCAGATAGATAGACTCTGACAATTAAATTGACAATTAAATTGACAATTATATGACAATTATAGATCATATTTAGCCGTGGGTGTACAGATTTATACACGATATGAATGTAAATGTCCACTTTTTCGGTGATCCAGCAGCTTCTGGGACTTACGGCATCACACAGTGTCCTCATCTTCGTCGTCGGAAGATTCCACGGATGGAGCTGCATCCTGGGAGGTGACAGAGATGTCTTCAGAGACTTCCGAGTGCTGCCGCTCCCGCCATTTCTTTTGCACCTCGACACATCGACAAATTTATTTCGATACGTCAATAGATGGGAAAACCATGGAAAATCGACAAATCAGTCGATATGTCAGTCGATATGTCAGTCGATATGTGAAGATGGTCAGTCGGTGTGGATTCTGGGCCAAGCCATGTTCTCAAAACTTGCAGATCGCCCGACAGAAGCTCTGCTAAAGGGATGCTGTTTTCCAAGGTCCGGAAGGGTTTCAATGAGTCACCCAAATCTCATACCATCCATGCCATGCTGGGTTTGCCTTGCGGTATTTTTCACTCTTTTTCACTGCCTGGAGAAATCTTTGCTTTCCATATCTTTTTCGAAAAAAGTTTCGATACGTAAGAGGTATTCACTTGAGATTTCCAGAGATTTTCCCACCTAACTTCTGTGGTCCCCCAGTTATGTCTGGTTTAGTTTCACCCCAGCCACTACTTCGATTCATATCCGCAATAAACCATCGTTTGGTTCACCAACTTCAGCAAATATGATCCAACCATATCCACCCAGGATTGGCAGATGCTACCAAAAACCCATGGGATTTTGTCACTGTGGTTCAACGTCCATTGAATCCAGCACCAACTTCCACCGCTTCGGCCGTGTAAAAACCCCCCCACAAGAGACCGGGCGCCCGCTTGATGAGCGATCTGGGCTTCGCCAAGTGATCGTGTAGCCACAGCAGGGCATAGATCAGCAGAGGCACCGGGAAGAGCAACACATGGTGCACCTCTACCTCTGATGCTTCACAGACTGTGGATGTTTTGATCAAAAAATGGGGATGGGATACCACCAAAAAAAAATGCGAGATAGGGGGATGATAAATTAAGTTTGGATATCAAAAAAAATGGGGATGACATTTTTGATGAAAATATTTTGGATGTAATGGGAGGATGAATTAAGTTTGGGGGATACTGAATGTCTATCTACAAATTACCGATGGGGATATATCAGGCATTGGGATTTCATCGCAACCATCACTTCCCTGAGGCATCTCCCAGCAAGGTATTGGATGATAATGAATGCCCCCAATTGGACCAGCTATACTAGTGTTATACTTATATATAGTACATGGTTGTACATGGTTATACATGGATGTACATGGTTTTGTTGTTTATCCTTTTCGTGTATACACATTCACATATCATAAATGATTCTTGAAAGCATCAAACAAATCCAGCGTGCCAGTCACCTTTCCTCATCCTCATGCCCATTGGTTATTTGCGTTGCCACTCAATCAAATGCTGTCAACCCTATCCCCGGCATTCTGTCAAATTTGGTTACCCCTGTTACCCCCCCACTTTGTCATTGATCTGCAGTTCCATCTTGGATATCTTCATCGCCCCATTAGACCAGTTAGTACGATTCTACTATTCACAATCCACATTAACCAGTTCGAAATGATTACTGCCCAACATGGTTAATATATGTTGCCCTCTGGTAATTGAACATAGCTATCAAAAATGACCCAAACATGGTGATTTTCCAGTTCGCTATCTTAAATTACCAGAGGGTAATATCATAACCCCACAAAGTCAACAACCAGGGACCTTAGGGACCTTTTTTTTTACAACTCCCCAGGTTTTTCCATGTCACAATCACCAAAGCATAGGATCCCAGGCAAGCACCGGCGATGGTGCCGGCGATCACCATGATGCTCATCATGGATTTCCTCCCAGCGACCACCAAGTCACATGAGTTCCTGAAATGGGAATCCCCAATAGCTGGTTGGTTTATTTCATGGAAAATCCTAATCTAAAATCCATTTTCAGAACTGGGGCAACCTCCATTTCAGGAAACCTCCACATGGTTATGAGTCAAAGCCAAACGGCACCCGGATGGTACCCTAAGTTATAGCTGGTTAGTGGATGTTTATTCCCGCGGATATGGTAATAGCTTTTGACCCATCCCTAAGGTTTAGGTTTAGGACCCAAAGTAGCAAATCCAATACTCAAGCAAGATTTTACTGGCGGGTGTTTGAGATATTTTGGGGAAGAGATTCGTAGCCTATGACACTCATCAACTCATTTATATACAAAATTTACCATGAGGCCATGAGGTCTATAAATTAAATTGCTAACTTCTCTGACTCGGGCTTGCCGCCACTTGTTTTGTGATGAGCTCCAGTGCAGCTGCCATCGCAAGAATGGGGATACAAACACTCGTCAGCAAATGGAACACTGTAGCTGCGCCCCCAATTTGACTTGAAGCCAACATGGGGCATGCAACAGCTGTTTGCCCCCTTGTGGTAGCCCTGCATTTGGGCTGCCTATGATCTTGAGAAAACAGCCCAATTTTCCCAGCAAATTGTAGTAAATTCGCATCTTTCATCACTTCGCCCGCCTTTTGTCCACATTGAGCTTCATGGGGTCATAGCCCAACCTGGCGCATAGAAAAATCAACGCAATCGGTACCTGTCTTGCACAGGATGGTGTAGGAAACAGAGCTACTGAACTCTGACTCTTCTCCCTGCCAACAGCTCGGCCTTGCCCCAAGCATTGGAGGGGGACCCGCGCCTGGCCATCACCAGATTGCCTGCGATCTGTGTGAGCGTCAAGATGTGGCCCGTGACCATGGTGGTATGGGTGCCCATGCGCCCGTTGCTGCACGCAGCAGCAACGATGCCAAAGAGGGGCGCCACAAGCACCACAGTCCAGCGCAGGTAGCTCTCGTGGAAACTGCCTCAAGTTTCAGGTCATATCTGGTGCCCCTTTACCCTTGGCTCGAGGAGATTGAAAATGGGCCGATGTGAATCAACTCTTCAGAAACCAATCAGTTGATTGTACTGCTATCCGATAGCTGATAGCAGGGAAAAACCCATGGAGATGTAGGGCAGGAGTATGACCTTGCCAGGACATCTCAACCCCAATAAAAACACGATCCAACAAAAAAACAACAATTCACAAAGTTTGTGTCTTATTTGGTATCCAACCATATTAAACCCTCTACCTAAATCATCATGATTTACAGATATTCACCAGAATGAAACCACCATCCATCTTGGCAAATAGATCCTAGTCCTATTCAACGGATCATCATGTTGTCCCACTGATCTCCAAATGACGCTCCGTCAACATGTAGACCATTTCCGTGAGCAGCATCAACAGCGCCAGCGGAACGGCTGCAATGCTCCCGCCACGGTTGGGCCAGCGCAACTCGCAGATACGGTGGAGGAAGGAACCCAGGGAGAAGGAGGCGCAAATGGCCACGTAGTACCAACCTGGGTGCAGCTGATAGATGGCTATTTTTAATACTATAATTGCATTATATTACATTAATATATCATAATATAGTATATTATGTATAGTATATACTATATATAATACTATATGAGCTGTGTTCATCTCCTGAGAAAAAACTCAAAGCTTACGTAGGAGCTTACGTTCGCTTACGTTTTCCAAGGTTTTGCTTACGGCACAACAACTTCAAAGAACTAGCTTACGCATCTCTTACGGCAAACTTTCCCGGCAAACCAAAGAGTG
>Ga0126342_10000981_pt1 | contig 36950 bp, 41 predicted proteins | sample Cyp1metagenome_FD_92528 | JGI IMG/M metagenome (GOLD analysis project Ga0126342, IMG submission 92528) | Coral microbial communities from Lord Howe Island, Old Settlement Bay, Australia - Cyphastrea 1 metagenome | ecosystem: Host-associated > Invertebrates > Cnidaria > Coral ... | reverse complement strand
TTGTGGCGCGAAGCACATTTCCAAGCCAAAATGTGCAAAGCACACCAATTCTCGGAACACTTTTGGAAGTTGAGATGTCAAAAAAGTGCACGCCGTTGTGGCGCGAAGCACGTTTCCAAGTCAAAATGTTGAAAACACCACATGCTCGGACCACTTTTGAAGGTTCGGATGTGGTTTGTGTGGCAGGCGCGAGGGATTCTGCACCTTGCCAAAAGTGAGCAAAACGTGAAGGTTTATGGCATTTCCAAAATTGATGGCAGGCATGGGGCATTTGAAGAGGATCTGGAAAGATGCATTTCGCGTGGCAGGCGCAGTACAAGAGATGTGTTCATCAGAGATGTTAGGAGGTCAGGGCGCTGATTTCCTGAGAGGGGGTGCATTTTGGAGCATCAGTCAGATCTTCAGGTTTGCTAAGATGATTTTGCGCGGCAGGTGCAGCACTTCATATGACCTGGCCTCACTTTTGTGGCAGGCGCAGTACTGTAAACAGATGGAAGGGAAAAAACGCAAAATGCATTGGCACGAGGCCTTCAGCTCTGCACTCAACTTTCCATGTTTGAAGGAAGTCTCGCAGAATTGCTTCGTTTTTACTGTTGTCATTGTCAACTTCGAAAATTGAGGAAGTCTCGCAGAATTGCTTCGTTTTCAAGCTTGCAGATAGACAGATAGACAACTACAACTACCACTACACTACTGTTACAACTACAAATGCAAATATACCACGCTACATTGCACTACGCCAATTAGACTACAGTGCGCTAATTGCACTACACTACATTGCACTACGCTACGCTACACTACACTACATTAATTACACTGCAGAAACAACAACTGCAACTACAACTACAACAACGACTACTACTTCTACTACTACTACTGCTACTACTACCACCACCACCATCACCACCACCACCACCACCACCACCACGGCCACAACTACAATTACAACTACACTACATTACACTACACTAACTACACTACAGCTACAACTCCACTACGCTACACTACAACTCCACTACGCTACACTACAACTACAACTACAACTGCACTACACCACGCTACATCCAGCAGTTGTGGTGAGGTGACCACTGCAACCATTGCAACCACTCCAAGAAACACAACTCCAACCACCTTTCGGTCGATTCGCTCTGCCATCCGTGTCTCACAACAACCAACCTCTCCTATAGGTTTCCTATTTCTGAAACTTCCGCCACCGCCTTGTGCGGTACTACTGATATAGGCATGTGATCAATCTCCTTCTCTTTCCAATCCAATTCATGCAAATAATATCATATTATGAATTATTATGATTATGATCTGTTATGCGGATCTCCAGGTGTTTGAGTGTTCAACTCCTTACAGTGAATACAGCAATTTGGATGCTTAGAAGCATTGATGACATTTGATCGCATGGACCACCTCAGCTAACATCACCATGCGACTCCAACCTCTATCTGCTTCACCTCCTTTACCTCTCCTTGGGACTCAAGTTCCACCTTCACCTAGGTCGAGCATGAACGAGGGGCTCTGAAAAGCACATGTGTTGTGTCCTGGCTGCAGCCATGGCACAGCTTCCACCATGGCACTGCCAATGCCAAACAAACTAGCTATATACTGAGATGCTACTGGGATCTACTGAGCAACCTACTTCAGTTTTCCATTACTTCAACCACCCTCAGTCGGTCGATGGGCACTTGATGACGATTAATTATTCAATTGATGGCATTTTAAGACAGAGGGCAGGGGGGTTCTTAGTTGCTTGATGCGTGACAATCCGAGGAACAGTCGACATCAAATGTGGTTGCTTAATCCTCGGGGAGCCCTACCTTTGTGACATTTTGCGACTCTAGAGGCTTTCTTGTATCTTGATGTATCTTGCATGTTCGCTGATGTTACGACAACTTTCTTGGGCCATGAGTACGCACTTTACCTGGAAAAGCCCCACCTGGGTTGAATGCAGTCCTTAAATTACATAAAGCTCTCCTGTGTTCAATGTGTTCAGTTGTCAAGCTTCCGGGGAGTCTTACTTCTGGACAAGAAGCCTCAGGGCACAACATTGACTTGGTTTACATGTGCTCATGTCGGTAGAATCCCCAACTGCTGAAACATGGGTGCCAATGGGCCTGCCTCACCTGAAGAGAGAGTCTTGATTTATTTTCTCCAAAGCTCTGGGAAAACATGGATGGGAGAGGCAACCGTCTGTGATGGTCCGTGGCTCTTACTTTTCCGCATGACCCCTCACTGCTCAGAGGCTGTCCCAGTCTGCAGCGTTCTTGCAACGCGCATGACATTCGAGAGTCAAAGCTGTGGCTTACAAGGAGTTGGCTAAAGCAAAAAAGGTGTTTGTTTTGCGTGTATATATATATACACATTAGTCTGTGTGGACTGCATTGATACACATAATATATCATAATATCATAATAATCAAATTTGAGGCTCTTTTTACTTTACTCTATGGCTAGTTGGCTGACAGGTCTGTGAAGGCTTCCCAAGTCTTTTTTTTTGTATTAAGTATTGTAGGAGATTGTGGGAGGCATTCTGTTGAAGAATCACGACGTTCTTGGTCTCTTGGAACCTTGGTGTGCACAAATTCCGGTTGTCAATGCTGTCAGGACGCTCAACATTTTCAAGAACCATGTTGAAGAAACTTACACTTGGCGCATCTGACCAAGCGCGAAGCTGTTTTCAGAGTCATTTGTTTCACCTTCGACAGCTGCTTCCTCTTTTTCACCTTTTTCGGCCTTGTCTGAGGGACAGTGTAGCAAAAGCCTGAATGACATTGAATGACTAACATTTCTCTAACAGACCGATCTGTAGCTGTATTGCTGCACCGTTCAACGGTGTTCAATGTTGGAAGCATTTTCGACCCTGCTTGGGCCTCCTCGGCCACAGCTGGAGAGTCGTTGATCTCCTTGTGGGCAAGTTGGACTCTATTTCACAGAATAGATCAGAATAGGTTGCGGGCTGACGTGCTAGCTACAGTATGTAGTGCAGTGGACATTTGTGGCCATGAAATACACAACTGCGTCATGCTGAATCCACGGTCACTGCAGTTGTTGCTTGCAGGACTCCTCCAAAGCGCAGGTGGGTAGCCAAACAAGTCCATCAGCAACACGGAGGCAAGATAATCCGGACGGGTAATCCATCAGGACCTTCGGCTGTCAATCTGTTGGCAGCTCGCAGCAACTGCAACCGCCTAAAGAAAGCTAGGGGATGTTTGTCAACGTATGGCAGCCCTCTCTTGTGAATTGCTTGGAGACGCTGATTTATGCCTCTCCCTTCTGCTCCAAGCACCACTCTAAAGACTCCTGCTGGCAATATGCATCAAATGAATTCAAATGATCACACATTTGGTGCAAACAGAACGTCACAAGTACATTATAGTGATGCAGTGATAGATCACTTGCTGAGGCACATGCCTCCCACTCAAAATTTTCGAAGGCCTCCAGGATGTGGACTGATACAGAAGCCACAAATATCATGAACTACCTGCATGTAAGATATATACCCTCCGGAAATCAAACATGGCAATGGAAAATCAGCCGTGTATAGTGATTCTCCCATTAAAACCTTCATCCATAGGAGATTTCCCATTGCTATCTTTGATTAGCCAAAGGGTCAAGCTTGGTGCTGCCACGTGCCAATTGTTTTTCTGCTTGGGTAAAGGAATAAACTTGAATCAACTCAGAAAGAAGCAACTTGACAGTGAGTTGACGCTTGCAGACGCTTGCAGACGCTTGCAGACGCTTGCAGACGCTTGCAGACGCTTGCAGACGCTTGCAGACCTGAATAGCCGCTTTTACTTTCTCCATTGACGGGATGTATGCGTCACGAAGGGCTCCGGCATCCTCCAAGCGCGGATGCAAGCGCATCGTGCAGTGTGGCACTGGCAACTCTATGTGCCAAAACTTCCCAATATCAGTTAATATAATCCAATAATAAAAACTAATATCATCCAATATTCATCAATATCCATCACTATCCAAAATCTCCTCCAGATCCATCATCATGTCGTCGTCACTATCAGAAGCTGATTCAGTCGAATCGATCTCTTCGATCGGTATATCACCAACTGGACCTGCACAAAGGCCATGCGACTATACTGTATGTCTTGCTCGTACTGTCATGCCGCATATGCCCGTAACAATCCCAGAATCAAATTTAACACAGCGTACATTAGCTTGCCAAACCTAACCATTGCCTGGCACTCTGAACAATTTGCCATGCATCCCTCTCAGCCTTCTAAATCTTGCAGCACAGAATTCGGAAGGTACCTTCTCAAGCCTCAAGAACATTGGGAAATCATGGGAATCTGAATATTCTGAATCTCTGAGCTGTTCATAATTGTATATGATTGTTCTCTGTTCTTCCTTGCAGTCCTTGCATTTGTCCGGATCTGAGCTTCTGACTAAGTGGCGGCGGGAACCTGACTTCCGTGAGTTGGAACTCCTGCTCGTCCTCCAAGTTCAGCATTCTACTGCGTTCTACGGTTGAACTTAAAGCATCTTATGGCTTGATATACGTAGCTAATTTATCTTCATGATCTTTATACCATATTGTATGAAAGCCATGGTTGAGCATCTTGCACCACTTGTCAGGAATCAAACCATGACAGTTGCAAGTAGCTGGCCTTTATGGCAATAGCAACCTGGTCAGCCAAGTTCTCCATGCCATCCTGACGGGCAAGATAGGGCAAGTCATGAACATCTCATGATGTACCAGGTGACCATAGGTGAACAACTGTGCATATGTTTGAATTTGAGCATCGTAGCATATCGTAGCATCACCATGGATTGGAATGGAATGGTAGTTATTGGTGTCAGGCATGGATTGAGGCCAGGCCTTCCATGTCAGCATTGGATGCTCTTCGATTGCAGCTTTGAGAACTTCCAGGGGGGTCACCTTAGACGCTGACTTAGACACTGGCATAGACACTGACTTCGACACTGACTTAAACACGGAGAAGAGAATTGGAATTGGTCAAACATGGTCAAACTCTCTTGTGTCAGGTAGTTCACCCAAACGCACGAGCTTCAGGACTGGATGCGCAATAAGCGCAGCAGCAATTCTCTACATCAAATCGAATCAAAGGCAATGATCAGGAATGAAGAGTGACTTCGCAATGCTACTCGAAATACTGAACGCAACTCTTGTGTGATATAGTACGGAAATGTACGGAACCTCTTGGTCTTTGTCTTGCTGAATTAGTCGGTGGTTCTTGCAGGGAACTATGTGGGCAAGATTGAGCAAGTACCACATACCCTTCTGATCGTGGCCGCCGTGGCCAGTCTTTCTCAGCTCAAAGCTTGAACCTTTCTTGGCGGATCGTCTTCTGCGGCACATGACCGGAGAGGTGACCAAGTTGCACAGGTGTATGGGCAAAGGCTACAGCAAGTGGAAGAAGTGAAGCTGACATATGGTAGAATATGGTAGAATACGGAATTGCAGAAGCATTGAGTCTCCTGACATCTTTTGGCGAAATTGCGAAGCATACATATGTTATGCTCAGATGTATCAGAGTGTGACAAGCTGCTGGAATCACTCAAACGAGGTGTTTGGTTGAAGTGACCCGAAGGGACCCTTGCTGAAAAAGTGAAGTAGGCGGAGAAGCAACATTAGGATCCTGATATGATACACTGTAAACTGTACGATACATGACGAACAGAAAGCTCTTGGCTCATTCATAGCTGAAGTTTGCCAAGTTTACTCACGCAACACGGGCGTGTGGTGAGCATCGGCTCTCAGAATAGAGGATGCAAATGAAGGTAACATACGGCAGCATGGCCTTCATCGATCAGGCAATCGAGTGGCAACCAAACACTTGCAGACACTTTCCCTCGAAACTTCACCTGGGACGCTGTGACAGCGATGATACAGCCACTTTGCTCAAGGTGCCTTCAATCACAAGCCATATCTCTCTCCATCGCCATCCCGAAGGTTCAGCTAAGGCTGAGGGCCATATAGACCTATAGCCTATATATTTAATCTGTAACATCTGCAATCATCTATAAAATGCTATATATTGCTCTATAAACAGAAACAAGTAGCTTAGATTCATGGATTCTTTGCCACAGCGTGCCACAGAAGTTAGCATCCATGCATCGATCATCGAACAATAGTGCAAGATGGTGCAACAATGTAATATGCAAGCAAACAAGCAGCATCAACCCATAAGCCTGCGAAGTGCCATCGGACTCATCATCCTGAAGAACCTAACAAACGCATTGACACTGAAAGAGCCCAAGTACATCATTATTACATATTGATATAACTACCTCATCGATGTCATTGACAGAAACCGACCTCCAGTCTGCAAAAGAACCGGCGTCGAATAAGATTCAAGAAAGTGTTGAACTAGAATGCACCACCAGAATGCACCCATGCCTAGTTGACCCTGTATGTGTTTGCATGTGCTTGCATAAAGTTGTATCATGTATTATCATGTGTTATGAATTGTTATGATGTATCTGTATCGTCATGTTAATCATATTATATCTGGATGTTGGCAAATTGGATTCTCCATGATTCTCCATGATCCATCATCCCTGGATTCCTGGATCGTGTTTGAAGCTGTGCCTGGCCTTCCCAACCTGGCCGCACACCGATAAGAGGCGATCATCCCATTGGATCACTTCGTGCGCCTTCAGGAGCCGAAGAAGCTTCGAAAAGTAGAGATAAATAGAGGCAACTAGAGGTTTAAATAATTAAAATATATTAAAATTAGGTATATAAATAGAGATACATAGTTCCTGAGTTGCAGGTCTCTGAAACAAAAACTACTGGGCTTACATCCTACACATGCGAACAAATTATTATATTATTGCATCATCTTGTCTTCTTTTGCTTGGAACTTATCCCTGTGAACTTCTACTATGGATGTCTCAATGAAGCTTTCATCATTTAATTACCGGTACATCTGGATGTGGCCATCTGACATGAAGCTTGTTCCTGGGTGCATTCAGCCACTTCTAAAGCCTGTCCATGCTACAGTGCAAGTGAATGCCATCAAATGGAAGCCAATGGAGAGTGGAAAGAGTGAGACTGGCTACCTGCCTGCATGCAAACGTTTCTAAATGGCTTGCCCTTTGACCACCGCGCATAACTTATTATAACTTGTACGAGCAAAACCTTCAGTAGATCCAGCCTCTATTGCGGGCCGCAATTTCTCTGCATCGACGATGCGGACTCGGCGCATGGCTCGCTGGCTAAGCCATCCCTGACAACATGGACTCTGTCCCTGCCAAAAAGCACAAAAAAACAATGCAATATATATCATGCAATATAGATGGCAAAAAGAAATAGCAGCGTACAGCGAAGGCCACGCCTGCGCCTTTGCCATTGCCAAAACCTGGGGATCTTCTTCGGCCCAACTCAGCAGCTCCTCTCGCCTCAAGTTTCAGGCAACGTCATGTCCGTCATGTCCGTCATGTCCGTTATGTTGATTTCTTGCCTTGATCTTGGATTCTCAAGGAGAATGCACAGACTCTCCGAGGTCATCAGCTTCCAACGTCATCGTGCTTGGGTCTTTGCCTCCTTCCAACTCTGTTCCTTAGCATGCGGCACACCAGATTAGATTTAACTCGCGAACAGTATGGACACACTTTTGCCAAAGTGGTGAAACCCAGCAGGGGTACAGCAGGGGATCAAACTTGCTCAGCATTGATTCGTTGTGATTCGTCGTGATTTATAATGACTCAAGAGTCAAACTTCATCTACACTGCTGAGTCTGGAACCGTCAAGCCACCTCGGAAAAATCAAAATCACGGCATATATATGTATAAATATATTAATATATATATATATATCAGCCACAAGGACGCAAGGACGAGCTCACACCAAGTTCTAGTGTGGGAATGCCACAATCTCTCTTATCGTAGCATCATCTGCATGTGGAAAACTGTGTTATAGCATGTTATAGCAAGGGATGGGGCTCTTTGAACCACGCGGTTCTTTCGTTGCTGCCTGCCAGGTCGAAAAGTGTTGTAAACTACTTTGGATGAGAAGGCAGCACCGTGTTTTTGGACAAGTCCCCTGACTCCTGAACCGATTGAAAACAAGGACAAGAGTTTGGGGTAAAGCAAGAGCAAGTCGGCGCATCAAAATAATCGAAGATAAGTCAAATCTCGCCACAAAGTCGTGCAAAATTGTGCCGTCGACTTGCCTTCAGTGAGCTTTGCAGGAGGCCCACTCCCAAAGTTCTGCAGCTCGCTCCGTAGCTCTTTTAGGGCCACGTCAGTGCCCTGCCAAGGAAGACACACACCCATCATAAACCTTAATTATATAGAATAATGAATGATAATGATTGATAATGCCTGTCTACACACAGTTGACATAACAATCATAATAGCTGTAACATGCAAACATATGCAGACGCAAAGACGAAGACTTGAAAACTCAAAAGGTGGGCCGTCTCCAACCAGGCGCAACGAATGGGTTCAGGCCTCCTCGCCCTGCTCCATGCTCCGCATTGGCCAAAGCATCTTTGCCAAAGACTCAAAAAGAAACACCAATGAATGCAATGAATGCAGGATATGCATCAGTCACAGAATGTTATGGACCAAACATCTGTAGACTTATCAAATCTGATCAAGATTTACTCAAAACACATCACAAAAATGTATATAAGATAGTACGAGCATCATAATAGATATGATATAATATAATATTATATTATATTAAATTATAATGTATATAATGTATAGATATGTATAATGACATATAGATGACCATAGTGATTTGTGACATTTTGTGACACTCTGTCGGATGGCCTGGCCATTTTCTTCCTTGCTTTTGGCGTCACCGTTTTCCTACGCGCAGATCTGCACAGCTTCATGGCTTCACGTTGTGTTCCTCTTCTTATGTCACGCTTTCAACCAGGTCTGAAACAAACAAGGGAATTCATTAAAAAAAATCACATATGAATGAGTCAGTAATCAGTACACACAAGATCACACAAGACATACAATGTTGAAACAGTGTTGTATGTTGAACATTCACAGGCTCACATGATCTGAGCACAGTCATGCAAGCAAGAAACATGTTTGGTCGTCACTCAGGTGCGCAGTCTGTCTGCCATAGATGGAACCAGAAACCAATGCAAAAAAAATACCCAGGCCCTGGCTAGCTTTGGAGAAAATTGCTTCATGAATGTATCATAATGTATCAAAGTGTCAAATATTGGTAACGCATCTTTCGCAGGATGTCCTTGGCGGAATGCGCACGGGAAGCTTCTTCATCCAGCTTTCGGGCAGCGTCATATCTCCGTTCCACCTAACAAGTAATATTCAGCGGCGATCCGCAATCTCCCATGGAATCCATATCTATCAGATTCTATCAGTCACTATTATGCCACCTGTGGTTGCAGAACCAGCTGCGGCAAAGAAAACTGGGAAAAATAAAAGCAAAACCCGGTCCATCCTGCACAAGTAGTCGTAGCACAAGGCCGGTTTCTTGACCGACCTCCTCTCTTGAGCTCGCATGAGCTCGCTATTCTCTCAAACGTTCTCTTGAGCTCTTCTCTTGAGCCAGGTCACCTTTCCCTCAGCGTCCTCAGCCAATGTGCCTTTCTAAAGCTCCTTCTCAACTCTCCCTACGGTGGGCAGCTGTTCTGCTCTTCATTGCCCTACACTACCCTTCTCCGCTGTCCACTCCTCTCCGCTCTTCCCTGCTCTACTCATCCCTGCTCTTCTCTACTGTTCTCATCAGTACCTTCTCGGCTCTTCTCCACTCTTCGGTTTTTTGACGTGTTCTCATTCTTCTCTTCTCTGGCCTTCTCTTCTGTACTCTTCTCTATGCTGCTTCTGAGCTAGCAGGTTACTCTTCTCTGGACTTACTTGACATGACATTCCATTCCACACTTTCTCACCGGGCATTTTGATGCCGCTTACAATGATTGATGCGATTGTGAGTAGTGGCAACAAATTTGAAACCCCAAAGCCGACTGTCCACACCCGGGACTAGAAACAGATCGTTGAACAGCTGTCCCCACTCAAAAATGGAACAGAAATGTAGTCAAAGACAACAAAAACTTGTTGCTGTAGCTTTTGCGCAACCCTTTCGCTGTACAGCGCCATTAAGGGAGTTCCAAAACACAAAAGCACGAGCCCACAGAGGCAACCCCAAGTCATATTGACGTAGCAGGTCCACTGCTCACGGGTTTCGATGTTTCTAGAATTGCAACATAGCTAAAACCACAAACACACACACACACGCAACCACCTACAACGACCCACAATCTCCTTGACTTAGCAGTTCCACGGCACAAACTTAGCAGGAGCTACAACATTGCACAAGAGCACAGGCGTGCCACTGCAACCATCACCATCATCACCAACCATCATGCAGCAGAAACCACTACCCTTCTCCTCTAGACTCTACGCTACTCTCCTCTACTATATCGTTCTCTTGTGCTCTTCTCTATCATGTTCTGCTTTAATTAATTATATACTCTAGTTGATTTCCCTTCTCCGTGCTATGTTTCTCTACTGCACTCCTTCATCATTCACCATCAACTTTGATCTAAACACCGCACCAGGTATCACCAGGTATGTCTCAAATATCTTAGATGTTCAGAGGCTAAGGATTCCGCTGCGGCTTCCAGGGATACGCCTGCACGTTCTGCCATCGCCGCGTATGCCTTGGACTTGAAGCACCATGAATCACAATCGACAGAGTCAAAAGTTGAATTCGGCTGCCACGCTCACAACTTCGTCTCAAACATGTTCAAAAATTATCACGGAAAATATTTCAGAAATTCCAAGAACATATTATGTTAGTACAAATTCTCTCAAGTCACTCTGGACGACTCTCAACCCTTGGTGCCTGGCCTTTCTGAAGCCACCATGGGCTGGCTCCGTGAAAGGGCCAGGAATCAAGTCCTGGAACGTGGAACTAAGTTGGGCTAGTTGGGCTCTGCAATAATATGTTGATTAATCGAGCTTTGCACCCGAACGGCTTGGAGCAGAACACGGTTTTGCGCTCCTTGGATTTTCTCCGTTTCAAGCATTCAACGTCTTTATCACAAACCAACCCAAGCTGCACAAAAAGAATCTCAAAGAGACGTCCAACACCAAACCTGAACAAGACGCAGTTCTCACGTGTCTTTTGTACATTTTTCCTGCTCTTGGGTTCCTCTCCTAACAACTGGAGAATACAGTAGAATTTGTCATAACCGACAGGCCCGGTGACAACTGGCACATAGCACTTGCCATCATCAAGGAGGACACAGGCAAACCATTTTACCATCAGAAAAAACTTGTGAGAACTGGTCTTATTAGACATTGCATTCACCATCCATCAGGACAGGTGGTGTAAGAACTGGGAATGTTTTTTCTCCTCATTTTTTACAGGATTCAAGATTTCAACCTTTTGCCCAGCAGGTTCTGGGAACCATCGCAGAGCCTTTTAAAAATGTTCCCGGAAACATTCCGGAACCTTTTGGACAAATGTTCCTGGAGCCACTAACCACGCCAGAACCTGGCCCCATCCCCCTCAGTCCCCCAGAAAAATGTCAGTCGCGATGGGTCGCGATACCAACCCACTCTCCGTTCCAGAGTCTGTGCTGGTGGTTACAAGCCCAGGGAACATCATACGAGTTTGACTGAAATAAGACGAATGATAGCAGGCAATAATGATAAGTGAAGCGGTACAGAACGCTGGCAAACACAGCAGCATGCGCGTCCTTGATGCGCCCCGTCTTCTCGGTTTTCCCGTCAAAGCATACTATCATACAGGAGAGATTGTCCTGGCAACAGCTACGGAGAATCTTTCAAACATGGCCAGTTAGCAAGAACTATGTCAGCCAACCAAACTAGACAAGTTTGATACAGCCAAGCATCCATGGATCCACGATCCAGTGCTCTACGGCATACCGACGCAGCTGCCTGCAGTACAGATCTGCGCTGTAAACAAGGCACACAGGTAATCAGAGTGATTATTGCACTTTAGCTCAGCTTCTTCTAGCATCACCCGCTGAGCAACACCGCGTCGCGCCACGGGATTGGCTGGCAACATGCAGTACAACTAGGTGTGGCCCAGCACGATGGCATCAGCATACACACACATACTGTATATATATATATCCATATATATATATATATGTATATATATATATATTATACTATACAGTATATGCAAATATCGTGGCTGTCTTGCTCAAGGTAAATCTTCTCCTGTTATCTTTTGTTGGTTGTTTGTTACTACGTTAAAGTTCCATCAAATCCTCATGCAGTGAAGATCTCGAGGGGTCGGACATTTTACAAAGACAGGATGGCAGGCTTTGAGTGCGCCCACGACAACAGCTGTCACAAAAGGTCACAAACCATTAGCAGGGAAGCTCAAGCCCTCAGAACCGGCAAAAAACCTAGCGCTTCAATTTCAATTCTAGCCATTCTGAATCATTCTGAGCCTGAGCTGGTTCTTTGGACTTCAGCTCTTCGGCTGCTAGTTGTACCTGAGAATTCCAAATTGGAACTCCAAGGTCAGGACGACGCAAAAAAATGCAAAATCATTGCAAAGGAGCGCCGGAGAAGGAGTTCAAATCAAAGCCCTCATGCTGTGTTCATTCAGCTGCTGGCAACTTCTCGGTTGGGAAAGTTGCCTTCGGATATGCCATCCTGTAGTGACATGTAGTGACTACGAGTGCAGTCAGAATGACGAGACAAACTTTTGATACTCAGCGAACCCACATCCTGTCTGCAAGTTTATGCAGGCTTCTGTGAGGCTGTGAAACTGAAAAACTAAGGCCCTGGCGCACACAAGTATCAGAAAGTCAGTGCGATCACAGCTCAATGTAGTAAATTCTGGCTCCACCTAAGCAAGATGGCATGATGTCACCAACTAAGCAAAGGATGTTTAAGTATGTTTAAGTCATTTTAAGTATAAATTGTCATACCATGACATATCAAATTTGTTTAATGTGTTTCTTTTCCTCAGCTTCCAGCAGAAACAGGATGATCTTCCTTCCATCAAACTCTAGGAAGAAAACAACAACACCCACAAACCATGGACCACTTGCTACACCCTGCGAAAATCTGACCCGTCCTGCTTGGGACCGCCCGTCTTTTTGTGCTGTGCATCTCCAAAAGCACGACTTACTGCAAGGTCACCATTGACTCGCGGAACTCCCATGATGGTCTGCACCTGAGGTTTGGTAGTTGCTGCAAACCCGATACTCAAACTCAAACCCATGTTCGGGGAGAATACCCTCTGAGTTTTTTAATGGTAATTGTTCCAGTATCGATCCTTGCCCTATCATGTGCAAATAAAACTGGACTTAGGACTGAGAATGTGACAGTACCACCTGTCCGCTGGATCCGCTCCACTTCTACCTTGCATTCACTGGCGATAAGTGCCACCACGGCAGCTGTTCCTACCTATAAGACTGGTAAAGAAAAACCATATTATGATGTGATATTATGATATAATGTGCATTTGATTCTTGAGATATTCTTGACATGATGCCAAGATCAGCAACTGTCCTCTGTCCTCATTTTTTAAATAGTTTTTTTTCCTGGAGCTCACTTTGACACCGGATCTGCTCAAAATTTGGTGTCTGACTGGATGATCAGGCTTGTGGTCAGTCGTCAAGCCTCCATCAGTGCCTGGACCTGACAGGCTCGCGTTGTTTGATTTTGGGTCTAGCCGCTCCAATGCTTCTTAATTTAACTGTGAATATCTGTGAATGGTTACCCCAAAGCCACAAAACAAACAAGTTAACCGCGACCCACCGGGAGGGCAATGGCAGCGGCCTTGTTTTACCATCTTGAGCCAAAGTAAGATACAAATGAGATGTGTTGACCCGAAGGGGAGGATACAATTAAACATATGAAAGAATGGGTATGGTAAACATCAATTTCTTTCAAGTCCCCCCTTATCATGAGCTGTACAGGGTCAAACGCAGGACTACAAACTACCGGAGGGTGATCAAGCCTACGGACAGATGCATTCCTACTATGTCCCACTGCTCAGCGGATATATTCCAGGCAGAGGATGGAAAGATTCTCTTTGCTGAATCCATCATGCCCAGGAATTTCTATCCGTGCGCCTAAGGGATGCTTAATTACGGATGCATGGAATCCATTTAATTACGGATGCATGAAATCCAATCGGCAGTAGGCGAGGCGCCGGAGCAGCCAACCACCTTTAGGCAAGGAAAAGGAAAATCCAAAGAACATCCCAATGACAGATAGGAAATGACAAAGCAAGTCCAAGAAATGAAAGTGTAGACCAACTTAGTTACATCCACACGGCTGTACGCTTTGCGGTTGCAACATGCTGAATTAATCTTCGGCAGCTGGTATTGAAAACCAATAGAGGATGTTAAAGCAAAATCCAAGGATCGAACATGCAGATGGAACCTAGTTACATCCACATATCTGTTCGCTCAGTGGCATGCAACATACTGGAATTCAATTACAGTAGTTGGTGATTGGGTACTCAAGTAAGACAAATAGATTTCTGGAAATCCATTAATTTCATGAACGGCAATTTGAATGCTGTGAAAAGAGGATTCTTGCAAGCAAAGGCCAGCCTAAGTGACTACCATGGGCTTGATGCAAAGTAATTCCAAAGCACCTGACCACATGTTCATGACGTCAGCCTTTTGATGACTCGTGAGGATGTCCTCAGCAGAAAAGGCCTCGCAAGTGCTCGCAACATTGATGCGATGAAACTTGACCAAATGCTTCAACTTTGGGCTGCAGCCCTTGGCAATAATTGCCAACACTGCCTGGTTGTCTTCAAACCATTTGAGAACAAAGTTGGCGTCAATCACACGCTGACACACAGCCAGAAGTGAAATAGCCCCCCCAAACAGTGAAATGCTCAAAGCCACAAACTCAGCTTCTGTCGTCGATCTTGAAGCCGCTGTCTGGATTTTTGATCCCCAAAGAATGACAGCAAAAGAATCCGGGCCCTCAAGAGCAATGACAAACCCACTAGTCGACTTCATGTCAGGTGACGATCCAAAGTCACTGTCAGCATAGAGCGACAACCACAGCTTAGCTGGAGGGTCATTGATTCGCATGACATGAGCGATGTAGCCAACTAAACGAGCAGCACGCGTGTCATCATTGGCACTCCATCGAGTGATATTTCGAGCAAGTGTGTTAATAGCAACCATGATGTCAGGGCGACTGATTCGACCAAGCCACGTAAGCTTCATCACAAGCTTTGCAGAAGAGGCTGAAAGCTGTCCAACGCACTCATCGTCTGTCTCGACCAAGGTACCACTGTCGCAGTGAGGAGTACGAAAGTGCTTGACCTTCTTGCCGGACAACTGCTCATAGAGTTCGACACATTGCTTTGCAAAATCACAGGCGACATGATTCCTACCAAGCACCTTTGAGAGATCGGCAAGATCCTCAAGTTTGAGATGCGTCTGCAAAGTGGACCAAATCTTGGCATGATTCTTCTGCTGACCACTCAATGTCAAGTCATCAGCGTAACGCTGAGGGCAAGACTCATGGATGGAAAATGAAAACAAGTGGGCTGTTCTGGCAGTTCAATGCCACCAAATTCTTTTGAAAAAATGTTAGCAAGGTGATTTTGCCATGATGCAGATGCCAACGGATGGCCATACAACGATCGGATGAGTGGAGCTACTGGTTGGTGAATGTGTCTGGCATGAGGTGGCACCAGCTCTGCAGGGAGCAGAGCATATGTCGGGCATGATGAATCGAGGTAGCTTTGGGCGTATGCTTTTATGCAATCTGAGGTCGGACATGCATTTCCTTCGGCAAGTCCAATTGCAATGATCAAGTTGGGTCCACCAAGGCTCGTGGGTGCAGAAGCCGCTAGCTCATCAAAGGCAGCCTCGTCACGGACAGCATCGCCTCTCAAAACTATGCGGGCTTTGACGACCCATTCTGCAGGAGATTTCTCATACCCTTTGATGCTAACTATAACATACTATAACCATTCAAGCACCAACATGAATTTTCTGACCTTTCGCTCGTGCTTCTGCCAAGACCTCTGCTTTGGAACAGATCTTTGATTCATCCCATGTCCCAGTGGCAAGAAGTCCTTGCTTCTCCGGGTTGGTGGCGTCCAAAACCTCAGGTCGATCCTTCCACTCACTTCGATCCAAGAGTCGATGGACATAAGCAGGCGTGACAACTTCCTTGCAACCTATTGACATTGCTATGTCAAGGGGAACTGAAGGATACCCCGCAACAAGCTTCTGCCGGTGAGGTTACTGACACCTCGCAACACATGGCATTGAACACACATGCTGGTTGGCGACATGAGGAAATCAAGATTGAGCATGGTTGAACCATAATATTACGAAGCTTTCGTGGGAAAAAGGCTGGCATCCTAGCCCACTTACCTTGCAAAGGTTCCTGCCAGATGAAAAAAACGCCAAGGCTTCTTCGCCGGCTTTCCATCTGCTTCAACTCCAACGGAGCAACCATCAAAAGTCGCAGAGTGCAAGTTCCTCTCAATGAACCACTCTAGAAGACACGGCAGAGCCCATCCTGAACAGAATCTGGGCCATTCATAGCTGCAACCACCACCATTGTCCAAGCAAACGTTGGCAAGTCTGATGAATTGCTTCAACACCGGTTCACTATCCTCCCTCTCCTTCTGAATGCGAGCTGACAAATGAGGGTACTTAGACTGATTCAAACTTTGCCATCGAGACCATGGTTTGCACTCGATTGAGCAATGAATAGAACATCCAGGAAGCGCGCTGACCTGAGCAATCAGCTGCTCGATGCTTTGAGGGCATTCTAAGTCGATATCTTCCTTGCACAACCTGACAACTTTGATTCCATGTTCGGATCCAACTTTTCCAAGGTTCGAATCTATGTCACACGCAAACTCAAAAAGAACATCTTTACCTACCAGCTTATGCTTGCCCCTACTGCGGCATCGCAAGCGATCCTAGCTACAGCACCCAAGCCGGTGGCAGGATGATGATCAGCTTCATCATCATCGGTGTCGCGAAAAGAAACATCAAAAAAAGTCTTGATTGGAGACTCAGCCTCATATGGCTCATCAAGGTCTGATGGAGGTGGGCATTCAGGCACTAAGTCTTCTGCAAAACCACCACCAGAAAATTCACCACGGACATGCATTGGCTCTATAACGGGAACTTCTGAAGACACAGGAACCTCGGGTTCAACAAAGGAACCATCCACATCTTTACGACCAAAGACTTCCTCAAAGCGCGCAATGCATTCTGGATTGTGAGACGACGTGTCATTCTCACAACCTTTGCGCCCTTTTGTGGCGCCGATCTTGAGCATTCGGGCATAAGTCACATAAACTGTACTCTACGAGTGGCGTTTGATTTCAGAATCCACAAGCGGAACAGGCACTGCATCAATGTCGTGAAGTTCAGTGAGTCGAGGATCATCAAGTTCCTTCAAGGCAGTTTCAGCTGCACTGGCCAATGGAAAAGTCACTTCACCAGGCATGTAAACTTCCGCGTCATGAAATTGAGATGCAGGATGAGAGGATACAAAACAAATTGCAAAACACCGCGGTACCTCATTCCAAAATCCAATCGCCATCCAACAAAGATAGCTGGTTCTGCATTTGCATTGAATTTGAACTTTCCTGCATCTTTTGTTCTGACATAACCCAACTGACCAAGCAAGCAGTGAGGTCCGAGAAACTCCTTTGCAAACGCAATTTCCCATCGAGTTTTCCCTTCACCGTCTTTCAAGAATGCGGACATGGCTGTTGCAACGTAGGAGCAGGCTTGAGGCCAGAGCTAGGGTCTGGCGGCAAAACCTGCTTGCAGAAACAACGATCTGGCAATCTCCGGAAACGTTCTGATTTCACGCTCCAAAACTGAATTGTGAGGGAAACGTGCTGGCACTGAACTCTCTGGCAACCAACTGTTTTCAATAACAGCTTTCAGGATTTCTCCTGCAGCATCTGATCGAACAATGATGTAGGAAATTGATTTCAGGTCCACAAAATGCTTGAGATTGCTTGAGATTGGATGCGAGTTGGGATGCTTCTCTTGAAATTGCCGGGTAAGCTTGCAAAACCTTTGAGAAACGATCTTGAACGATCAAAACTGCATGCTCCTTTCCTTTCGAAGACTTAAAGACAATCAAATGGTCACACACCAACTGTTGCCCAAAAGCATCTGGCTCTGAAAGGTCAAGTTCTTCATTGACTACTCTCCTACTTTCAACCCTTTTGCTGTAAAGTCTGGCCCTGTTACAAAAATCAGATGTGGACAATTTTGGAAAGTGAGTCAACTTGCGGTCAAATGGAGGAGGAGCTAAAATCTCATGTTCCACGGATGCGGGTTCGCTTGGCATTCCAGGATCTGAACTGGGCTCAACGGCTGGCTCTACTGACGAACTTTCAGGAACTACAACCGGCTCCGCAGCAAGATCTGGAGGAGACAAAGCATCGGCATCACCACCTTCGGGGATGGGTTCTGCAGGCAATCCGGGTATCACTGTGAAATTGTTTCGAAAGAACGGAACGTTCTGAGTGACCCTTGATGCATAAAACTTGTTCTCCTCATCACAATTGATGTGGCACTTAGAGGGGTCACGAACAAGAAAGGGCTTTGAGCCTGGAAGCCACATGAAACCAAATCCATTCTGCCCCACATCAAGGCCAATTGCTCTCACCATTGGGCATGAATCCGAAAGGAAATGGTTGGCATCACCTAAAATTCCATCTTGGTCTTGGAACCAATGGTGTTGGACGATTTCTTGAAACCACCGCCTGTTGAAAAAAATGAAAAAAACAATTTCTCACCGGAGTCATTGGCAAACTCGGAAAAGAGGGAACTGTGATACCCCTGTTCCTGCAGAGCTTCGTACGACACCAAATGTCGACCTGCGCCAGTGTCAGCGGCCCACTCAGTGACCATAGAGCTCAACGCCGCAGTAATAGCGACCGCTGCTGCGACTTTCGGTGTCGCAGGCTTTGGCTTGGCTCTTGAATCGGCTTTTGAATTTTTGGGCTTTGCAGGAAGGGCTTTCACATGACTATATTGGCATGTACCTCCATGAACACAAGCATTTGATGGAATATGCATGGAGTCTTTGCCTTTTCCTCAACCAACATCGGCTTTCCGGGCTTTCCCTGTGACTTCCCCTTTGCATTCTTGGGTTGCCCTTTGGGGGCGTCTTTCGGCTTTGGAGAGCTAACTGCGGCAGCTACAGAAGGCGTGGCAGGAGAGGCCATTGCAGGGCCTGCTGGGGTCTTTGCCTTAGTTCTCTCCTTTCTTTGGACTGCGGAGGGATTGCTCAATGGATCGAGGATTCACATCTTCACGCTCCTCAACCAAAAACTCCTGCAACTTCCCCCAAAGATAATCAAACTCCCTCATGACTGAATTTTCCGGGGATCGCTTGATCTCATCAGTCACCGTTTCCAAACGACGGTCCGAGCTTGTGGAAAAGAAGTTCACCAAGCATTCTCTGATTTGGCCACTGTTCAGATGGGATATGGTTAACGACCCTCATGACGTTGGAAGAGAAATCTTGCAAAGCGGACACTGGTTACCCGTTGGGCTCAACCAAAAACACCGACTGGGACATAATCAGCGACCCTCGGACTCTGTCGAGGTCAAAGTGCCTAGAAATCATCTGAATCACTGCCCTGCCACGATGTGCAACCCCTTGACGTGCGCAGCCCTCAACATAACCTTGAGCTTTGAATTGCAACTCCGGAACACCTTTCAAGCCTTTGATGAGTTCCGACGCAAGCCAACGGTCCAATCTTGGGACAAGACCTGACGAGTTGGAACATTCCTGAGCTGAGTCTACCTTGAAGGCAACGGCAATCCATGAAGTGAGATAGTCAATCCCACTGATGTCAAGACGGCCCAACATCAAGATCAAGGCGTTTTACCAAATTCTAAAGTCGGCTGCGTTATTGGGCAATGGCTCCAGCTTTGCACTTTGAAGGGCACGACTGTCAACGATATCCCTTTCAGTTTTCTCTTCAACAACAAGTTCCTCCTCGTCACCCCCCTCATCCTCTGGCCAGTCACCGTCCTCAGGAGGTGGTGCAGGAGGGCCAACTGGAATCCGAAGACCTGGAGGCTGTGGAGCACGATTGTTGCCGTCGGGGTTTCTTGAATTAGGATCCGTGCCATTGTGCTCATAGTATCCCATTCTGTCTGACAAACACTGAATGGCTGCCATCATTGAATCCGTTCTTTGGAACTTCGACAACACGATCTTCAACAGCCCCGCTAAGATTCCCTGATGCGACATCTACCGGTGCAGGCACACTCGATTGGAGACGGGAAACTTCGGACATCAGGCGTGTAATCTCAGCATCCTTATGACCAAACAAAAATTGGATATTGGACATCTGGGACTCAAACAGGGTAATCTGAGACACCATGACTTGATTGCGGTTGATCGGAACTTCAAGTTGGTCTCGGGTTAACTGTACTTCCATGTGAAGCTTTTCAATCTCAGAGGTCTTGGAACAGTTGGTTTGATACAGGCTTTCGGCAACACTCACAAGCTCTTGAATGCGAATGCAGGCTTGCTTGTAAACTTCTTGGGCTAGTTGCTCCAAACCTTGGACTTTTCTTCAGATTCTTGAATGACCAGTCGAGCTTCAGACACCACAGTTGAGAAAACCATGGGATCTACTCCAACATTGACTTGCTGGGCTCGCTGATTATGATATTCGAAGGTGTTGTGAATAGAAGTCTGGGGGTCCACTGGAAGGAAAATCCGAAGGCAACTGCGATGGTTGGGAGTCTGAACCAAGCCCACGACCAGTTGAAACAACAGCAGAGTGCCTACCAGAGTCATGAACCTTTGGCTCTTGATAACCTGTGACATGTCGTGTCTTCCTTGCCCCTGCCCTTGCAAACTTTTGGAACGGGCACGCCGAGGTGTTGACGACGCACTTCGGTTGGACCTTTGAGATGACGCTTCCCCAACAGCAGCTGGAATATCAATGGGCTCACTGCTAACGTTCAAACTATCGAAATTCGATGTGGGATCTGAGCTTGACATCTGAACCTACCACCGCGAGTCTCAAAGAGTCTCGATGCTACCTGCCACGGCGCTGACGCAGCCAAACAGCAGGGGCGAAAGGTTCAAGCACAAATCAAACTCGGATGCTTGAATTCCAAATGCAAACCATGGCAGTGAAACTAAGTTAGCTGTGAAACTGACTCAGCTGTGAAACACTGATACTGATATGGTCTTACACTTGAAAAATTGATCGGTTGCGGTGAAATTCACAACTTTGGAGATCACCCTTCCTGATGAAATTCATTTTCAAATCAGCGCAGTGAAGCTTGAAAGACTTCACACTGCAGTGCCAACCAACTGATAGTGATGAAACTCGGCTTTGGGCAATCGGCTGAAGGCAAATCAAACCACAATAACGAAAGACCGGAAATGGGAATCAAATGAAACTTCAACGGATGTTAGCCTCAAAAGATGCAAATCCAAAAGTGCGATGCTGTTGGGGTGGCGCCGCAGCAGCCAAACGCCCAAAGGCTGAGACGAATTGAAACTCAAATGCAAAGTGAAAACGCTGAACGGACCAAGATTGTCCTTCTACTGCTGTGAGTGGTGATAACGGATGAACCTCTCAAAACGATCAATCACCCAATCTTCCGACACGGACCACGTGCTGTATTCCCAGCACAACACCTGAGGTTGTCGAGGTTTACGCACTTGAAGGGCAATCTGACTGTTCTCTTGGAAATCGAGAATACTGCACTGCCGTCACAAGATTCAACGTGCCTTGGAGGCAATGCGCCCTCACCATGGACACGAGGACTTATAGGCGTCCTCTGACCTTCAGTAATGAGATTTTCGGGGTCAAACAAAAGCAAACTACAGCTGATAACCATTTGAACTGTGAATGATTACCCCAAAACCACAAAAGAAACAGGTTAACTGCGATCCACCGGAAGGGCAATGGCAGCGGCCTTGTTTTACCATCTTGAGCCAAATTAAGATACAAATGGGATGTGTTGACCCGCAATTAAACATACAGTATAAAAGAATGGTACACATCCATTTCTTTCAAGTCTTCTTTACCTTAACTATATACATAATATATATATATATACACATAATATACATTATATATACTACATAATATAGACACAAGATAAAAATAATAGAAACATAATTAAATAATATTTACATAATATATACATAATATATACATAATATATACATAATATATACATAATATATACATAATATATACATAATATATACATAATATATACAGAATATATACATAATATATACATAATATATACATAATATCTACATATAATTATATATGTACATAATGCTTACATCATATTACATACATAATATATAATTAATATATGCATAATATTACATACATAATATTATAGAATCAATTAGTTTGCATGTCTCTGGTGATTTCTTTGTTGATTGTCAGGGCCAAAACTGACAGGTATGGCATTCCCTTGGAGAAAGACATTGAAATTTAAAATGTTTAAAAATCATATGCCCCTTCAAAGACGCTCTTTTCAACTCTCTCTCGGGCTACTTACTAACACACCTGCGCACCCAGTCTGCCTTCCACCATGGTCCCATCTGCTCGGCCGAGGAGAACACGGCTGTCGCCGATATTGCCGACCTGGACTCCAGCAATCACCAACTATGACAAAGCATGAATGTGGAAGTTCATCGATGATCATACTGATCATCTGATCATACCGTCATAATCATAACGTTGTATAACTTCATAACAGCAAGTGCGCCGACCGGCTCTTTCTGCATGTGTCTGCTCACGCACTGCGAGCCGCTGCGAATAAACACCGCACAGTTGCCTGTGGTGACCGCTTTTCAGTCACTTCACTTCTTCAGCTAGCAGCTCTTTAACGTGGCGCCCAATGAAATCTGCGTCTGCCTCAGTTCCATTCTGATTGACCAACCATACCATTCCATGGAAGCTAGAGGCCTTCCCTACAGACTACATGCAATCAATTAAATCTGCAATTCCCGCATATGTATGCATATATGCACTGTAATTGCACTATGATGATCTATATGATGCGTAATAATTCAGGGTATTAATGATGATATTGCATTATTGTGTCGTCGCTGTCGTTGTCGGGGCTGTCGTCATTATCGCTAACATCACTCTCTGGCTATGCGGATGACTCGTGGTGGACTTTGTGGGACTTGGACATGCGTTTGAAGCAGCCTTTGGACGAAGCGCCTCTTGACCAGGGCGATGTGGATCGCCCGCACGATGCCCCCAGTCAGACTCAATGGGCAAGAAGCGACAATTTGGGATCAGCTGTCCTTCATTTTCCTCAGCGCTGCTGCGCGCATACTGAGCCTTTACAGCATTTAATATGCACGATTCCTGCCCATAATAACATCTCATAACGCGCTTGTTTTGGAGGTGGACCTTAGACTTTACGGATTTAGAAAATCAAGAAGTGGCTGCACTGTGCTAGATTTTCCCATCACTTCTGTCAAAGCGATTTACTTCCATCTGGGTTTCCTCCCTATACGCACCCTGCATCGCTACCCAACTGCTGGCAAATGGCCCAAACAATTCGTGGCACATGTCAATGTCATGCAAAGAACCCTGCACCAACCCTCCGGCAAGGATCAATATCAGCGGCGCTGAAGTAAGAGTCTGTAGTGCACGGCATCAGGTAGACCCTGAACTAATGGCGAACGATATCAGGAATATCAAATCACAAAGAACATCGTACATAAACTGAGATGAACAATCTCCAAAACTCAAAGTTCACGAAAGGGACATCAACAAATTTGGGCAGGTTCCATCGCTTTGCACACATCTGCACAAAAATGATGTATGGCAAAATTGGGGAGTATCGCTTGAATGTGAACAGGTATGACATAACCGACATAACCTGCAAACAGAGTATCAAATTTTGGGAAGGTCCCATCGCTTACCTCATGTTTCCACAATTTCTGACAACCAATGCCGGTCCCTTACATGTGTCCTATTGCCGCAGCTTTTTTGTGGTGGCTCATATGACCATATCATCACATTTCAGAACCAAAAAGTCGAAATGGTAAAACCGCAGTCTACATAAAAGTTTAATATGGTCTATATCATCTGTATATGAATTGTATGAATTGGGTATGGGTCTATATCTTCGTTCCCCGCCTCGCTGAAATCCGTCCCAGAACAGAAGCCATGGTCGAGCTGCTAGGCATCCCGTACGCTGTAGAAATATCGCCCTGCCTAGCACACAGCCCACGGCTCAAAATCCAACCCCTACCAAGATCATCCCATAGATCAGGATCAGCCTCTCATATCCTCCCATGAGAATTTCAACCCCTGGGGAAGTCTAGCCAATTTTCTGCATAGCTCTGCATTGTTTTCCAGAAAAAGTGCTGCCAAACCTACACGATTCAAGTTTGTAAGAATGTTTTCATGCATTGAAACCATATCCCCGTGAAGAATAAACGAGCATGCCGGAATATAATACGCGCAAAGGATCTATAGCAAAAGAAGCGCCAAAAATAGCAGCATTGGCAGCGTTGTGTTTCCTTTTTTTTGTGCAATTTACCCTGACTGCGGCCACAATGCAACATCACTTTGAGATTGCCTTTCTTCTCTTTACATCTCTTTACGCGAACACTATCACCACAAATCGCTACTCAAGATTTGCATTTCAGGCATGTCAGGGCTTTGCGTGCTGAATTGGTATCCCGGACATCTTGCAGGCAAGCTCAAGTGCTGTAGGCTGTAACCCTTAAGACTATCCTAAGACTTGTGTTGAAGGAATAGGGATGATCATCTCATATTGATCCCGAAACCCAAATTTCCTGACCGGCGTGGTACATGTTTGTCGTGGACAATTCAATGGCATGAACAGCTCAGGAAAGAACCCCAAGGCAAACACGCAGACCAAGAAAATGCCAGGAAAATCTGAGACCATCTCCAAACCAAAAGGCAAGAAAGGAAAGCAAAGCTTAGAAAGCTAGTTGGTCCGCAGGTATTTCAAGATATCATAGAGTCATAGACATTCGTAGGCCACAAACATCTACAAACCTCAATGTCTCGTTTTTGCAAGTCATATAATATATGGTAATATCCAATAACAATCAATAACATATCTGTGAATAGCTGGATGAAGAATGGTTGCAGTGGCAGTCAGCTGTTGCATGGTAGCAAACTCTTGCACTACCTACGGATACCTACGGTATGTCGCTGGCCTCCACGTCCTGACCTGGGCCAAGAGATTCAAAGGATTGGAATTCACGAAGCCATTGTCGTAAGATCGAGCCACGAAGTCCTCACGACTGCTAAAAGCTGTGCCATCCCTGGAGGACTTTCGCCAAATCTCCTTCTGGTAGAACTGCCGGGGAACACCCCAACCAGCGTAAATTCGGGCAAATGCCTTCAAACCCTGCTGACAGGGGCCGAGTAACTTCCATCCTGTTGAAACATCGCAATCCTTGTCTGCAAGCAGCGCAGCCTCAAGACTGTCAAGAAAGACAATGTTAAAGTCACTGGGCTTGGCTGACCCACAAACAGCGGCCACTCGCTTCACGCGGTTAGGGTACATTGCTGCCCAATGCAAAGCTTGCATCGCTCCCATTGAGTACCCGTAGATGCACGCAAGCTCTTGTATTCCGAGGGAGTCCAGCAACACAGCCTGAAGCCGGACATTGTCGCAAACACTTGTGCCGCATGCCGGGTATTCCTGGACATTGCTCCGATCGGCATTTCCAGATGGAGACGTAGACAGGCCGTTCCCCAAAAGATTCACAATCAAAACACAATAGCGGTTGGTATCTAAGGTCTTTCCAGGTCCGACATTGAACTCAAGTTCTGGGTGGGTGGCATCAAAAGAAGTGGGATGCAGTATGCAATTTGTCTTCTCCGTGTTCAATGCTCCGTACATCTGGTACACCAACTTCAATCCACCTCCAGGGATGCCCGATTTCAGAATAAAGTCAGCAGGCGCGTGGAACACGGATGCCTGAGAAGTACTGCCATCCTGGGACAAAGGCTGAGATGCGCATGGCGTGCGAAAGGAGCGGAATGACATTCCCAGCACTCGCTTGGCTTTCTTGTTGCTCACAAGTGAAGCGAAGCCGTCCAGCTTTGATGAGAAAGGCCTCCTATCGCCAAAGTGCTCGAAAACCATTTGAGCCTCACGAATAGGCCCCAACAAAGACTTAAATTTGCCTGCTTCAAAATCTGTACCACTCATCATCAAGCTAGCATTTGATAGTATATAATATATATATATATATATTTGCAGTTTTCTTTGCTTTCCCTATGCTAGATACCAGTTCATCATAGTTCATCCAGTTCTGATTGTACTGAAAGTGAACAATGGCTCGTTATGGCTCGTTCATGCTGGTCTCAGCTCAGTTGCAGTCGGCAAGTCATATCGTGTATCGTCTGCGACGATAATGAAAGATTCGCACCTGGGCAGTCGAAGGGATCATGATGCTGAAGGCATCTGAAAGTAGTAAGACTTAAATCCTACACACACATTATTCATTATATATATATATTTAGAACTATATACACACACGGGATCATACCATACCGGAATCAACGACATGACATGCCAATACGCCGCACTTACTGGACTCGTTGCATACAGTATCTGGAATCTGGAGGATAGAAGGCAAAGGACGCCAAACAAACGAAGCATGATGAGCCGGTGACACTGTCATTCTATCATCCATAGCACTCGGAAGCATTCTGCGAATCTCTGTGCAGGAATGCTGAACAATTCTCAGGTCTTGCTACCAAGTCTGTCTATCAACCTGAGGTCATGTACCCAACTTGTACCCAAACTCTCACCATCCCCAAGCCTACAGAATATATTGATATTCTTTCAGACATTCTTGGCCTTTGTCGTTATCAGATCTGATACAAGTAGTACCGATAGTAGTACTATGCAGTAATCTTTTGTGGTTAGTATTGGTTAGTATATGTTGGTATTCGTCAGTCTTCCAATTCGGCTGGCTGCCACTGGCCTGGAGGCCAACGCCTCTGCTGGTAGCATCAAGGCCTTGAGGTGTGCATCAACAACATCGTGCTCGTGGCAATAGGCCCACATCAATGGCGTGACTTTTAGAGGCCTCGACTTCCAAGAAAGAGGCAACTCGTTCCATTTCTCTTCCTTGATGATGTTTGAAAATCGCAATGATACAAATGACAAAGCTTCAGAACGAGGTCGCTTCGATGGAGGATCCAAAGAGGCATCACCAGGAGCTCGCGTCAACATAGCTGCAAACTCTTCACCAAACACTTTGCTTAACCCGTAGTGTTCCAGTGGATAGGCTCCATGCTCTTCATCCAATGGCAGGTATCTCGGCCTAAAGGCACTTGGGTCATGAGAGTAGCCCATGGCAAACAATGAGGAAGAAAATACCACCCGACTGTGGCCATTGGAAGCTGCAGCTTCAAAAAGTATAGCCGTCCCTGTGAGATTTTGATTCATCAACTCAATGCCCTTAACAGACTCCAAGCCAATAGGCGAATTTCTGGCAAGCTCTGGTGGAACTCTTGGAGGTGGATGCTGTGAAGGGCCTGGAATGGCCCCAACATGAATCACGCTCTTTGCCTTTGCCGCCAGTTTGTACATAGCATCTGAATCGCATAGATCTGCCTTCACAAACTCAACGCTGCTTGATGATGGCCCCCAAATTGATGCCTGTGGGTCAACTCGATCAGTTGCGACGACTGTGCGGCCTGCATCCACCAGTTTTCGAACTATCTGGCTACCCAGCCGCCCAGAGGCTCCAGTGACGAGCACTGGATCCATGTTCGCCTTTAAGACACGGGAGGCAATGCGAGGCAAAGGTAGAACCTTCTAAGCCAGGCTGCACCAGCTTTGGACCAGCACCAACCAAAATGAAACAAAAGATCTGAAACTGGCATCCTTTTTGCATACTCTCCACTCCACTACTTGTAGGAAAGTCGGTGGGACCTGGGAACACCTGGAAAAATCTGGAAAAGTAACCTGTTGATATATGTTCGGTTATATGTGTTATATGTATTTATTGAATATTTTGTTTGTACTGTATTATATAAATTAGATGTTGCAGTATAGTACATGTAGACTTCACATTCTGATGCTGACAGCATTCTCAAATTCTCAAAGCGTGAGATCTGAGCACGCCACCCTCAGCTCAACAGTCTTGCCATCTGTGGAAGGTATTGCTAAGGCAAAAGTGCCGGTGCTTCCGCTTGGCTGCACGGGCAAGGTGCACGACAAACAGCACAACAAAGAATCACACAGGTACAGCGAAATGGGAGAACTTTATGAATTGTATTGAGCCGTGAGGATCTGTGAGTATCAGAAAAGTCTCTTTAGGAAAGTCCGAATATCATTATCACGTACAATGGTTATTATGATACATATATATATACACATACACTCGTGAAACATATGCAGTAAATGATGTTGGATAATATCATTATATATATATATATATGCAATTGTATGCATACAGTGGCATAGATGCAGGCTGCACGCCGAACGCCTGCTTGGTATCAAGGAACTCTGTGTCTATTCCTCAGCTGACAAAGCATTTGTTCAGCCCGAGGGCCATGCATGGGCTACCAATGAGCTACCAAAGCTACTGATTTCTTGTCTTTCAATGTGAAAGGCTGTGAAAGGCTGTGAAAGGCCAAAGAGATCACACGATCTCAGTAAGTAGAGCTCTCAGCATCAGTGACTTGACCGCATCATTGTCGGGGAGATCCATCTTTGATAGTTCCTGCAGGGTCTCCCCAGCCGAACAGAACGGGCAAATCAGAGCCTTGAGTGCTATGCAGCTTATCGAGCTTATGAGTGCAGGGCCTCCGTCAATCTTCTTGCCACGAATGTGGAGCATTGCTGGCCACCATGACCATCAAAGACACCAAAAAAACCTGTGTACGGAATGAGGCTTGCAAGCAGCGACTCCGCGTTTTGCAAACACGCAAGCATCATATACCATCATAAGATATCGCAAGAGTATATAGCGCGAACAAGGCACCCCATGTGTCGCGCCTCAGCTGTTCTCAACCAACCAACCAATCAACCAATCAACCAATCAACCCAACAAAGTGTGTCTGCTGATGTCTGCTGATGTCTGCTGATGTCTGCTGATGTCTGCTGCAGGCTGCAAGCGATACCTCCACAGTGGAGCTTTATAAGCGCCAGGCATCAGTGCCACATGTGCATCCTGAAGCTGCTGCATCAACAAGGAATTGTGCATTAATTGTATCAAGGCCAGGAGAATTAAAAGTAATTAAATACAATCTGCATTAAGCTGCTCTGTGCACTCTGTGCTGAATACACGGATGTATGAATCCATGTTAATCTATGTGTGCACCAGTATGCCGCTATGATACACCCCTGTATGCTTTTTGCCACAGTACTTCAAAATCTTCAAAGCAAATCGCAGCAGTTCTGGTCCTCCATTGCGGGCCGATGCCCATTCATCTCTGCAGAGCCAAGGCGGAACAAAGGTCCAGCCTCAGAATTGGCTCGGAATCGAGCGAGCGTTCTTCTCCAAGGTTGATTACGCTTTACTATGTTTTACAGTTTTACTTGGGAACGGCCTTTTGGTGTCTCATGATGTCTTTATATATCTGTACTTCTGCAGCTCTGGCCAGTGTTATTTCTGAGGCCATAACATCTTCTTCCAAAACTATGGAGGTGACTGCCTTTGGCAGGCTCTGCCCCATGGCTCCTCAACGCACAAAAATACAAAAGGTATCAAAAAGATTCAAAAAGTAGGGAATGATACAAGTTGGATCAGGAACTTGAAAGCAGCCACTCACACACCCTGAACCTGAGACCCCATAGGCCAATATCCACAGCAGCACCACCCACCCCAAGACTAAGATCCTTGAATCAAAGGCTATACTTATGTCTGTATGCATATGTCTATATATGTATGCGTATTTGGTCTGCATGCGCCTATGCATGTGTGTATGCATGGCAGCCAAAACCACCTGGGCCTGCACCGTGCAAGAACCCCAACTTGGACAATCTGATCTCAACTGCAAATCTATAGTATATAAGATGTAATAAGCACTACTCAGGACTTCAATTTTCAGGTTCTGAGGCGCACACGGCGATGCAGTAGACCTATGTAGCCCTTGAATTTTCCCCTAAAGATCTCTCCCTCTGCATTTCTGAGCACTTCGAGCCGTCAAAACAGTTGATGCAAGACAGAGTCAACCATGCTGACGTGAAGACTGTCAGAAGAAATGCAATGCTAGGTCCGCTAGGTATGTATATGAATTCAAGCGGAAACGGCACACAGTGGACATGTCAACAGATTGGACAGCAAGCTTGTGCTGCGGCTTGACGGGAAGCGCTCTTCGCCAAGGACAATCCCCAACAATCCAGGCTCGGAGGTTTGATCGCCCCATTGCACAGGGTCCGAACGTCTCTAAAGAAGTTTGCAGTGACGGTAGCTAGGATTGAATTAGATCTCTAGCCTAAGCTGGGCTACACTGGACAGGGCTACCAACCAAGCCACACCTGTAAACTTGGCCTGACACAAGCAAATAGCCACATCGCTTAAAAATGCTGAGGCCATCTTCAGTGGACTTTTCGAACATGTTGTTACCTCAAGGCGGCTGTGCCAGCAGATGCCAGCAGTCATTCCTTACTTGCCACTTCCCTGTCAAATAGAAAAAATGAAACATATACTGTCATATACTGCAACGAAAATTGACCCTTGAGTGCCGGGCAATCATCATGAATACTGGTCTGATTGCATCCAGCTTTGGCTTCTTGAAATACATCAGGCCACTTCTTACAGCTTTCGCTTTCGCAGCATTCTTCATCTGTAGCTCCAGGCACTTCATCAATGTTTGGCTTCTTGATCAATTGGGTCGCAGCCTTGGTCAAATGTCACAACCCAGCTGAATCACCGCCGCCTTCCTCTACTGTACCTTTGCTTTCACAGGTGCTACGGGATGCAATTTGATTCATCCACACCAACAACTTCTGAATCCACTTACGTCATCTTATATCAACTTATCAAAACTTATCCAGGTGGCGTTGCAAGTATGTAGTTTGCACGTCTTAAGGCAGCATTCCTCATCTGATGCTCCAGCATCATTTGCCTTGAGCTTGTTCGGAACCCAACCTGGCCAAGGACACGCTTCGCACACCCTACGCGCTGAAAAAAGGATTGAGTCTGCAATCTTGACATATCTTGACCCCAAAGTGGACAGGAGCAAACAATAGACATCCATATACATCCATGCAACGAAATGCTTTTCCCACATACTAGTGGGGTTTAAAGATGAATGCGAGATGTTTAAAGCATGTACCAACTCAAGCCTTCTCCACATTTGCGTTGGCTGCAAGTAGGGAGGCAGCAAACAGAGTTGCTGCTGCCCACTCTGTTGGAAGCCGCTGGATCCTGCATCGGGGTTGTGCACCCGGTGTTTACCCATGAAGTGGCCCTGGCTAGCAACTGACGCACATGAGATTCAAGCAGCTTGAACAGGCCACATCGGAAGTCAATTGAAGCTATATATCGGCTATACCGGTTGCAGCTGCAAGTCAAGCCACTCCAAACACAACCAATCACCATAGCAGCAACACAGCTGCAGCATCATTTCACTTCTACCCAAGCCTCCGCCCAGCCAGCAGAGGCATCACACTTATGCTGACTGCACGTTGGTTTGCAGCACTCTTCATCTGTATCTTTCTCCTCAGCAAATCAGGTCTAGTAGAAGTTGGTGAAAGGACATCAAAAAGTCTGTAAAAGCACATGGCAATTTATCTGGGGACAGCCATCCCAAATCGCACATCACAGTCGCCTAATCGGTTCTCATAGATTCACCAAACATACCGATGGGATTGGTAGCACTGACAAAACCTTCTTGACAGGGGTAAGCCAGGGTAAGCAAGCACACATGTAGACAAATTTGACAAACGAACCATCAGAGGCAGCACTGACTCAGTAATTAAACATAATTAACCGCAAGATGGATGGAGACAAAGAAAATAGATGGTAATTTATTAATAGATAGACAAAGAGACTGAAGAACAAATAAGAAAAGAAGTTAAACAATGTAATGATACATATTGGTAAACATTAGATTGCATTCTGCTTATATGTCCGGAATGCCAGACTCTGTGTGGTTGATCTTAGGACAGCTACGCAAGTCCAAATCCAGAAACAGTTTCTGCATGTTTCTGCATCTTTCTGCACTCTGCTGCACATCTGCTGCACACATGTGCTTTTTCATATTTTTCATGACAGTCTCAGCCGCCCGCCTCGTCAAGCTTGGCCTGGTCGAGGACCCACCCGGGGCCACAGGAATGACGCTTGCAAGTTGAGGTGCAGCAACTGATATCATCATTCGCTGCCACAGATGCTGCTCGGACGTTGGTCTTCCAACCAGCTGACTCGTCGCAGAAATGCAACTGGCAAGTCTTGTCGCAACATTCCAGGTCTGTTTCACCTGCTTTATCCTGCTTTGCCTTCGGCACCCAATTCTCGCTGCACTTGTGCCGGCTACAAGTTTGCAAGCAGCAAGTCTCAGCATCACTCACCAGGAAATGAGAACGGTCTGGGTTGCTGGTCCACCCTTCTTTTAAGTCACAGTGGTAGGCTTGACAAGTTGCAGTGCAGCACTCTTCTTTGGAATCTCCTGGCGAATCATTCGCACCGGTATTGCGTCTCCAGCCAGGTATACCTTGGTGCAAAGATGTTGGTCTGGTGCATTCTAAGGCTCTAAGGCTTACAAGGTGATGCAGTGATGCACCCATCCACCTATCTGATCCTATCTGCACCTCTGATGAACACAGCCAAGATAATCCGATTGTTCCCCAAATAATGCTAAACTTATGCATTATGATGCATTATGTATAATGTACATAGATACGCGATTTATATACATACAAGTATGATGTATATATATGTATATTATATATTATATATATATATATATCTGTGTGTGATTGTGTGTGTGTCTGTGTGTGTGACAACTGCTTGACTTGCAGAAAAGTGGCAGTCGAAATCTCTGCACAACTTTTTGTCACAGCATGTGGCATCATCTGGATCCGGCAGCTCGAGCTTGCTCTTGGGCACCACAGAGTCGGAAGGGCATTTCCAAGTAGAACAGGTGGGGACAACCGGAGCAGGAGTGGTAGGTGCAGGAGTCACTGGAGCAACAGGATCAGGAACAGCTGGCGCGGCCTCGTCTACAGGAAATGGTTTGAGGGGAACGCATTGGACAAAATACAGGTCTCCTTGACACGAGAACAACAGCAGAGCTTCTAAAGACCCTCTTGTTCAAAAGTATTGTCACATGTGGCACACCATCTAGCAGAAAGTCCCAGGTCACTGGCCTTCAAACAACACGCCTCTTTGTTGCTGCCAGGGCGGTCACGAGCAGCAGGATTGGAGTCCAGCCCAACTCGCAGATGTATTCAAATGAATGCATACTTGCATGATATAACCCATAATGTAATTCATAATGTTGCATGATTTACATGTGTGCATTTGCATTGGCACGAACTTCCGAAATTATGGGACAGGAAAGCCTGCTTTGCAGTCGAACATGGCGCAGTTCGGCTGGCAGCACGTAGACAAGTCACTTCCCACCCTTCGCAATTCTGGGCCATGAGTGTGGCACAACAAAGATCCATGATATCAACGCAAATCGCATTTCTCTGTTGGTATTGGGATGGTGGATGATGGCGTTATGTTGCACATGTTTTGACGTCATTGTGGGCATGGCCCCAGCCTGGACGAGGCACTGGCAAGCTGACTCCAGTTTCCACTACAAGTAAAAGCTGCACAGGTCATATCCTTGGTCAAGGATGGCAAGGATGGTCAAGGCATGACAAGGCTTCACCATGGCTTCATCATGGCGTCACCGTTGCCTTGTCGGTGTTCTCTGAATCCCCATTCTGTCTGCCAAGTGTCGCAGCATTCATCATGGGTCAATGCGAGGGCTTTCTCACCTTTGTTCTTAAAGCCTGTTTGGCACTTGACCAGGGCACAAGTCTTGTCGCAGCACATCTCATTGCTTTGAAATACCTCAGCAGTTGATGCCATTCAGTCCACTTAGCAGTTTGCAGTTCCCAAGCTCGAAGAGAGAAAATGCCTAGAAACGGACTCCTGACGCTCTTGGCATCTCTTGACTCCTGCTTGGTTTTTGAATGTTTTGGATTTGGATGGTTCTGTGTAGGGCTCCAAAGGCTTTGCCAAGATACATTGGTGCTGTACGCCTCATTCGATGCGAAGCCACTTCCGCAGGTCCAAAGTGCACAGGTCCTTGAAGGTTCAGCCCACACGAAGCATTGGCCACAGGGAAGCTTCTCAACAAGTTTGCCCAACATTGGCATGCTGAGAACATGATTGAGCTTGGATGTGACCTACATCTACCATCATCTATCGTGGCATGTCTTAGCATCTACTATACTAGTAGCTGCTACATGCTGCATCCCTACCGCGCTCCACCAATGGTAGTAAGGTCCGGACTTGTCACAGCAAGCTGCATCACTAAAGCCTTGCCGCCTATGATGATCCTTCTTTGGAGCCCATCCGTCACCTACGGCTTGCCATGTTATTGTGTAAGAAATTTCTGCGAATTTGCCCCATGTTCTTTCGTGCAAAGGTCTGTGATCTGGTCAGCTGCTACTGAGATCTACTGGGTAGCTGCTGCATGCGGCTCAGCGAGACCGAATACACGTCGCATTTTTGTCACGGTGATGTCGCAGGATTCTGAGGCATGGTCTGCATCTATATTCATAGCATGCCTTGTCGGGTTGATGCCAAGACGTGCTCTGACAGTGATCTGATCAGAAAACAACCTCTGTCAATCAAAGACCCTCATGGAGCTTTGATAAGCTTGCATCATCTTGCATCCAAGGAGCTTTACCTTGAATGCCTCAATGGTTCAGGCAGCTAAGGCAGTCTAACTTGCCAACAGCCAATGCGCTGCATAAACCTCTGTTTGCCATGTCAAATGCACAGTACTTCAAGGCCCCATCCTGCCATTTCATTGGCAGCGTCAGTGCCATCATGGCGAAGCTTCCACGCTGCAGCGGCCTTCAGACAAGCACCGAGATCAAAAGAGGACACACAAAAAACAGGACACGTCAAGACACAACAGCCACAAAGTTTCTGAACGAGTCTTAGCGTATTCCTTGATACCACAGTCAGCACCCAGCGCGCAAGTGACACACCTGGATGAATACCAAGCATCTGGTGACTTTCCATGTCACACACTTCCTTGCAGTGTCACATGTGTTCAAACTCTCACTGCTGTTTCTCTTACACCCTTTTCATCGCGTTTGCTGAAAGAATGCGACAAATGCAAGCACAAACATGTCCTATGCCTATGTCCTATGTATCCAACCCACAACTCTTGACACGTTGTCATTTCCGACTTCCGGCTCAATATGGCCGTCACCGGCCGTCACTATTCATCGTGACACCATGCCGAGCTTCATTGAAGCCTTTTGAGCTGCTCAGTCTCAGAAGACGAGCCAGCTCATTGGCCCAAATCCCTATGAACTGATCCGAAAGTCAGCAGAGATGAACATGAGAATTAAACGAGCAAAGCCTTCAATACTTGAATCGAAATTCACAAGAATGAGGAAACTGTTGGAAACGACTGCAAAGTGACAAATGAAGTGCACCAACAACATTTTGAGGCATATTTGTTCAAATTAATACTATGGACAGCGCCCATTGGCGCGGTTGGGGCAGCGATTCTACCCATGTGAAACTGTGTGAAAAGCCTACATTGAACTTTCATCAGGGGGTTCTATTTCATCCGAAAGTACCTCTGCAAGCGGCTCTGTGGCGTTTTTGTCAAATGGCCACAGGCCAATTTTCATCTCTGCCACGTTTGCCGCAGCTTGTTGACGTCTGATGGATGGAGCTGACAAATCCATTATTGTAGAGTCCTTCACCGACAGGTGCCCAAGGTAGGGTACGGAGTCAAACACTGTCTCTTTCAACATATTTATCTGCTTCTGAGTTGCCACCTCTCGGTCTGAATGCATCGGTTGTATGGCTCGCTGCCCACGCGGTGGCTTGGAACCTGGTTCAAGGATTTTCCTCTCAACCAAGACCCCATATTTGTAAAGGTGTTGTTCCTTCTGATTCTTTGGTCCGAACCACATGCCGGCGCCATGGCGTTTGCCAGAGGCCCATGCACCATGAAATTCAGACCCGTCAGCATGATAGTACACTCCTGGGCCACTGCACTGACCCTTGAACCAAGCACCTGAATACTCATCACCGTTGTGGTAGAGCTGCTTCCCAACTCCATGCCTCAGACCTTCTGCCCACTTTCCATCATAGGTGCTGGTACTTGATGTGTAAATTCCCTTCCCATGTTTTTCACCATGCTCCCAGTCGCCGTCATAAGAACTCTGACCTGGCCATTTCTGCAGACCATGCCCGTTCCGCCTTTCGTGCAAAAATTGACCCGTGTATGATGCACCCGAGTTGGCCTCCACCAGGACGCCGCAACCATTCCGCAGTTTCACTTTGAAAGTTCCTTCGTAGAATCCGGATTCGGCATCAAATTCTTCATGGGCAAAACCGAAATCTTTGCGACCGATGTCTGAAGTCAACGCTCTCTTCTTTGTAGGGCGGCTAACTCCGGCAACAAATGTTTGAGCCGCAGTGAAGGCATGACCTGAGAAAAGAGCCTTTTCAGCTGCATTCATCACAGCGTGGCACAACTTCCTGAACCCTTGGACCTGGACCACAAGCTGCGGCAGACATGCTGCAAGTCAGTGGAGCAAAGTAAAATGCTCCAAAGTTGCATTGGTTTTCGTGTGTTGCTCTCAAAACATACTTGGCATTACTTGGCATATTGACAGACAAACATGCAAACAAAACAAATCAAACAAAGAAATGCATAATCAGAACATATACCAGTAGTACCGCACAAGGCGGTGGCGGAAGTTTCAAAAATAGGAAACCTATAGGAGAGGTTGGTTGTTGTGAATCAGGGATGGCAGAGCGAAGCCACTGCTGGAGCGAAAGGTGATT
>Ga0126342_10000980_pt1 | contig 36962 bp, 31 predicted proteins | sample Cyp1metagenome_FD_92528 | JGI IMG/M metagenome (GOLD analysis project Ga0126342, IMG submission 92528) | Coral microbial communities from Lord Howe Island, Old Settlement Bay, Australia - Cyphastrea 1 metagenome | ecosystem: Host-associated > Invertebrates > Cnidaria > Coral ... | reverse complement strand
ACATTTTTAGTGGAAACACCCCTTATTTCCATGGATTGCTACATAGTTCTTTCCATAGTTCTTTCCCTGGACATATGAAATCAACAGGAATCCAAATTTAAGAGACTAAGGTTTGAAATAAATTATATATATATTCACATATATGATACACGTGGCAGAACTGAGTATTAGTTTCCCTGACTTGGTTTGGAGAAGGCCTGCAGGAAAGCCATAGAACATATGGGCGGAAGAACCATGGTATCCCAGCAATACAAGAATCCCCTTTTGAGTGCATCACCAATCGGATATGAATTAATGAACAGATCAACAATTCATAAGCATATACCGACCTAGACTCATAGATACATATCATTGATGTTATATAATTAATGTATAATATATTATACATATAATATATCATAGACTAGACCTTCCAAATACCAAAAACCATGGAAAAAGTACTCAGATCATGGGGTAAACACACAATGTTGATCCATTTTTCAGGCGACAGGCCCGGATGGTCCAAAAAGGCCTTCCCGCCCCAGCTCTAAGGCAATTTTCTCGGCAAAGTTTGAGATCAGCATCCGGGCAGGGGAAACTGGCTGGTAAACGTTGGATTTTCAACTGCAGGAGTGAACTAACTGTACTAACTAATTGGTTGGTAGTCATACCATGTCATACCCACTATGATTAATAGTTGCTCTATACTAATGCTGCCGGGATTTGTGTAGGTGTTTATACTGGCTATAGTTCTTGGCTATCAAGGGAATACTTGCTCTACATGTTCATATTCAGCTATTAATGTTGAGATCAACAAGTTACATCCAGGCATGTTGCCTAAATTCGGTGAGCAAAATCTTCAGCAATTTGTTTTTTTGGTTCACATTTGGCGGAACATCAAAGAGACTTCAAAGGGATGACTTCCTAAATGTTGCGTTTACAAAAGGGGGAATGCGCAAAAGGGAAGCGGAGGGATGACATTGTCCTCTTACTGTATCCCATGTGCGAACCATGGTGCTGGTATATGTACCAACATAACTGGTTGATTTTGTTCGGGTAAATGTTGGCAAATATTCCAGCACCATGGTTCGCATATGGGTATTACACTAACTTATGTCCGACATGCCAGACGTATATATTTTTTCCTAAACGTACCGATATTTACCTCCGAAACTACATAAGTCAAAGCGGAATACGTGGGCACCGCCACCAACTGCCTGCTTTGTAATAAAATGTTTGTTCGATAGCATGAACCAAGACTGGAGTTCCAAATAATTAGTTGGGACAATTGCTGCAACGGTTGCAACTCCATTGGTACCAAGATGTGTTAGACACTAAGCACAGAGAGATGTGTGAAATAAACGGTGAAAGAACTCACCGGTTGTCCGACCTGCCAGCCTCTCAAAAACGAAGATGGGCTGATTATTCATTACCAACTGAAATTGCACAAAGGTATATGTGTATATATATATATACATTTGTATCTGTGTGTATATACACTGTTGTACATGTATATCTCTCTCTCTCTCTCATCCAATTTTAGGGTATCATGGTGATCTAGAATCTACCCAAGTTGGTGATCTTCCCAAGTATCCCAAGTCTGGATCAACCCTGGCTGGGTACTTTAGCACATTAATCTCTTTCTACACACATGTGGAACGAACACTCACCAAGCTCAACAAGAGAATACCGAATGTATCCTAATGTATCTATACCCATATGCTCCATGGTGCTGGAATATTTACCAACATTTGCCCGAACAAAATCACCCAGTTTTGTAGGTAAATATATACCAGCACCATGGTTCGCATATGATTTGCCAACATAAATCACCCAAATTTAGGTAAATATATACCATACATGGAGCATATGGGATATATTTAAGATTGGAGATGAATTCTTGTCGTTGTACCCCTTTCCTTTCCGAATCGTGACCTGCATGGACCACATAGGAAACCGGTCCCAAGGTAACACCATGTTAGCCTCCACCGCACGTGCGCCATGGGAAGATTGGGATGCGTCTCTTGTGAAGTGGCTATTGCCGCGTGAAAATATGTGAACATCAAGGGTTAGGAGATTTTCCTACGTATTTTCATGTGTTCACATTTGTCTCCCCACGTTTTTGAAATTGAAAAGTGTCCTCGTATAAGTAACCGACAAAATGATTGTAATTCATACCAATTATGTTTTGCTTCGCCTTCGCGTTGCTGAGGGGGCAAGCCCGTCATTACCGATAGGGGACAACCCTGTGCCGATACCCCTGTTTTGCATGAGTCGCCTCAAAGTCTGTGAGCGCAGAAATCCTCACTACCGATAGGGGACGACCCTAATTTGCGCATGGCATCAAAATGAACAAGTAATTTTGCCCGCCATTCATATGTTTGGACGGCGCCTGTCGCCCTTATAGGTCTTTAGGCTTCACCAGAACATCCATCTGTTACTTGATGGGCCACCTATTAGTTTTGGATCTCCCAGCACAAACTTACAAGAAAAACAGGGATCAACCCATCCTAGGCGACCTGGGCCATCTGAATTTTTCAAAATGCCTTGGATTCCAAGGGCCTTTGATCCCCAAGAAGAATGTCCCAGAGATTTTCGCTCAGATTCGTCCGGAAACCTGTGCCCCAGAATGTCAAGTGTGTCAACTGTGTCAACCAAACAAAATTGAGATGATTCATGATGAATCATGATAATGTAACAGCGTCTCGCTATATCTATATATTGCACTATGTATTTAGGTGTTTACATACTATATATGTATATATATATATATGAATCGACACAATGTGTATGCATATGTATATATGGTATAATTGGATATATGGGTACATTGCAATGACCTCACTGTGATGCGACCAGAAAAGATCGTTTTTTTCAGGGCAGCTGCACCAAAATGGCCAGGTCAGTGAATTACTGTTGTCCATAAATGTGAACCATATGGGTAAGCAAATGGGTGATTGTTGCTCTCCATGCATGTGGGATGATTGATCCCTGATGATGTACCTTAGTCAATTATTAGTAGTGATGCACCCAACGGTCAAAGATGAACGCCAATACATAGAACATGATCAGTTGGTTCTAAATAGCAACATGTTTTTATTCATTAGTTGGCGTGTTTTTATGTTCAGACAATAGGTGACATTGCAGCCAGACAAAAAAGTCCATACATTTTCTCAAGCCTAGGCACGCCATTGATAGCCAATGCTGTTGAACCTGCTGAATGTCTTCTTTTCGCTCCTCTCTTTTGGCCAATGGAAAGTTCATACGGTATTCCGCATGTTTTATTCTCCGCATTTGTTGAAATGTATCCATTGATATTTCAAAGGTATGCTCTTTTTGTTTCGGGTTTTCTCATGGAGGTATCCAGTGGAAATATCATGAAATATCCACAGTATGGCTTAGATTTTTCAGCTTCACAGCGAAATCTGGGCTCAAGCTCCGCAAAATGTCCACCTGTCCTTTGGGCTATGGAGATACGAAAGCCGAGGCCCGGAGGGAGCCATGATTTTTTCGCAGTCCGCATGGTCTCCGCATGTCGGGGTGGAGCTAGGGGAACAAGTCAAAAGGACAAACATTGGATAAACATGTGGTAAAATCTGGGATAAACACTGGATGAACATGAACATATGGGTTAAACATCGGATAAAAGGGGATAAATATGAGATGAACATGGGATACTCATGTGCTTTTGCATGGTTTTGTTGGGCCACATGGGTTGGTGACTCCTTCTCCCCTCCAACCACAAAAAACAGCCCAGTTTATGGCAATATTCATGGGACAAGGATGTGTTTTTCCATGTTTTTTTCTGTTTTGTTTTTATTTTTTTCATTTTTGTCAGGTTTTTTCATGCTTTTTCCATGGTTTTTCCGTGGTTCTTCCCCAGGTGTTCAGCCATATTCGCCCAGGACCAAGCAAAAGTCCCTCATGACCAAGCTGAGTCCTCAACGAAAGCTGAACCTCTGAGTGGGGAGAGGGAGAGGTCGACGATACCATCTGCGACCTGGACCTGCCCAGACCCGGAGGAGGGACTGTACCCACAGAATGGTGTGTGTTTACCCCATCATTTTGGTCGTTTTACCATGTTTTACCTTCTTTTACCGTGTTTTACTTTGTTTTACCTTGTTTTACCAGTATTTGGAGGGTCTAGGTGGATGATGACAAACCATCAACGGGACTTGAAGTGGGGATTTGAGAGGATTGGGATGAGAATTCTCAACACCAACCAGCTGAGTCATTGGGGAATGCTTGGGCTCTTCAGCAGTTCCAAGGCAGACGGTTCCAATTTTCTGTCACTTGGCTGCCTTATCTCGACGTAAACGCCAGATGAGAAATCATAGTTGTCATATTTGCATATAATATTGCTTCTGTTTTTTTTAACATATATATATATTTTGAGAAACGGTTTTACATAAAGGTTTTATCATATGTATACCCAAAAATGCTGTTTCTGTATATATATATATATATGTGTGTGTGTAATGCGTATGTATATGTATAGCATATGCATGTTGGCATGCATTTGCAGCATACATTTGCATGTTTTCTCCGTTTGTGATTGCTTGCGTTTTTCACACTGTCAGGCCTTGCACCCATTGAATCATTGGTTGCTTTCCCGAGTCACTGCTTCTGCACATCAGGTACCCTTCAGAGAAGCAGTTCTATGCTTCAGCCACTGCCAAGGGACACCAGTTGAACCCCAACGACATGAGTATGGTCATTGCTATCCATAATGCTGTGAATGAGAGGACCTGGCAAGATGCTTGGGCTTGTACCATTTTGATCCATTTTGTGTTTTCCCTTGTCCATGATGCTGCTGTTGAAATAATATCATGAAATATCTATTTGTCTATTTGTTCCCAAAGTGATGGACAAAAATCTCAAATACACTGTTTAGTCTCTTGGTGTTAGTGGTGGTTTTGCACATCCGAAAGCCAACAGCAACCCGAGTTTTTCTGTTGATTCAACATGGCAAACACCCGAGCTGCAACCTGCGGACGCCGTGCCATGTGCCTTGAGGATATCCTGAAGTATGAGTGGCTACACCATGAGGACTGTGCGGAGCCGAAGCTGATTCGCTTTTTGGGGAGACCTGGAGAACTGACACCCAAGGCGGGCGGAGACACCATGGGAGACCCCACACATCATGTGTTTGATTTTTGTTTTGGCAGAAAAAAAACTGGCAGATTTCATGATTTCATGTAAATGGTTGGTGTGAATGGACATGAATGGCGACCAGGCACAATGTGATTGCAACAGATCCGAGAGAAAAAACGGAAATCCATCATACCGTATCTCCATTATATTTGATTATATTTCTTATATATAGTGAATATATAGTAATATTATATATATATATATTATTGCAGAATTTAAAGTTGTATTTGAGGTAACCCTTCGCAGGAGCTTGGACCCATGGCCATGATAGAGGGCGCCTGGAACCAGATACTCCTGATGATTATACTACATTATAGTCTAGTACTATGATATTTTATTATGTATGCATGTATGTAATTGTATGAATATATAATTGATTATACGTTTATACATGTGCACATATATATAAATATATAATATATATATTATATATATACATATGTTTGTGTGTGTTTCGCACATATAACTTATTAATATAGCCGTATATGGTCATTGTATCGTGACCCATGAGGATTCCACTTTTTCTACACTTCAGGCGCGCTTGGGCAGCCTCTTTGGTCGGACATTGCCCTTTGATCGTCATGACTGGCATGTGGACAGGTGCGGCAAGCATGTTAGATCCCCGGCTGCAAACGAGACCGGGTTTCAGGCTGGTTGCCTCAATATACATTGACATAATATATATATATATATATAATTATATATATAATTATATATATATTCACATGTGCATACATGTTTGTAATATATGATTAATATATGCATGTATGTAAAATTAGCATTAGCATGTGTAAATAATAAATAAAAAAAATCTATCTAATGTGAGGGTATTATATTCAGGCATGGGAAATCCATTGAATATTTGGCCACTTGAAGTACCATAAAAAAAATGCAGTTTCCTGGCATTCTTTTGGGTTCCACCCGGAAACCCTGAAGGACCCGGGGGGTGATCAAACGTTGGGTTACAATCCTGGTAGATGCCAGAATGACCATAGGTTTGGTGATGTGTTTTTTAAATGGGGAGAATCATTTGGCAGATGAGTTTCAGGTTCAAACTAGTTGCGTTCTGTCTTAATTCCCATATTTTGATATTTTAGTAATTCTGATACTATATCGTTCCCGAACTTGCAATCATTGTATATAAACGGCACGCCACAATGGGGAAATCACATAGGACACCATACGAAAATGAAAGATTCTGAAAGATCCTCCTGAATTCTCAAATTAGCAGACCTTGGATCTGAATAATTCCCATGTCCATCTTCAGCTCAAGTCCAAGCCGCACTATAGCCACTGCCAAGGATATGTCGTGGATTTCTATGATGGTCAGCAAAGTGCCACCCATCCCGTGTCCATCCACATCGACGCCCGCCCGGAAGTTTCCTTTGACGGGCTCAAGGACAGGTTGCTACGTTGGTGGCACGGATGAGGCGGAAAAGAGCTCGGCGTTGCTGCCAATGCGAATACCCATCGGTAATTTAACATACGTAGCTATTGAAACTAGCCATTTAGAAATCGTTGATTTAGCCATTAAAAAATGTTTTTTGAGGGAGCAGTTCAGAGCTATTTTTGGAGCCGTTGTTGGAGCTACGATTCTTGACTTTCCCAAGAACTTTTCATAGACAATACCCTCTGTTAAACTAACATAGCTATTGAAAATGGCCATTTATAGTGATTTTTCCCATTAAAAATGGTGGATCTTTCCATAGTTATGTTAGTTTACCAGAGGGTATGTTCCTGTTGGTCACCATTTTGGGGCAAAAAAGGATGTTCATTGATTTTCCATGTTTTCTTTTGGACAGATTCACATCTCCGCAGCAGATGCTGCGCGCTTCATCTCACAGGAACGTCGACGTGACCAGCCTTGCTGGTTTGGTTCTCCCATGAAAAATCTGGTCGAGAATGATCCAAAAGAGATGATGATCCAAAAGGGACTTACCCTCTGGTTATGGCTGACATAGCCATGGAAAGATCCACCATGCTATTAAGAACGGTACACCATCTATTTCTATGGGCCATCTATACCATGGCTATGTTAAATAACCAGAGGGTATATATTTTCCAGAGGGTTACAACACAATAAACAACCACCAACCAGCCATGGTTGCACGTGTTTTGCATGGTTGCTGGCAACCTTTGTCTAGCATGATCACTGATTTATCGAACCTCGCCCAAATTAATTACATTTAATTACTCTCCATCTGCCATTGTTTATGTTCAATGCCACTTCTCACCACCTTCAAAACCTTCATTCTATCATGTGTTCCCCAAAGTTTGTGAATATGTGATAATCTTTTGTTGGTTACTTTACTAACCATACCATTCTCTCTAGCAAGCTTGGCTGAATCTCCCCCAAAACTAAGTTTGTCTATGAGGAATGCCCCAAAACTTCCTATCTTAATGGTGAACAAATGCTGATGAAGCATGATAAACCATGAAACACGCTTGGTGGTTTCCTAAAATAGGGGTACCCCAACATCATGCATTTTAGGAGGATCACCGATTACCAACCATCCATTTTGGGGTACCCCCAATTTTAGAACACTTCCACTTGGATTCTTTTGGGGGGGCTCCATTTTTTTTCCATTTCCATTTCCATGCGGTAAAGGCCTGTCGCCTTGCTGCCTTGCAAGCTCTCTAATTGGAAAATGCGACACATTCAGTGTCTGAAAATTATCCCTGGGCTCTCAACGCGGTTGGTAATCAGGTAGAATCACGGCATCATGCCTGATAGTAGCACTGGCTTCTGCAGTGGCTCTGATCCAATCGCGGAGTTCAGTACCGGCAGGGATTGATTCCCAGTCTTTAGCTGGTTGCAGTTGCCCGGCTCTTAAGTCTGCTCGCACTTGTTCGCCAAATGCCGCTGCCAGTGCGGCGGAGAGCGCTGCAGGGTACTCTTTGAGTCTGGCCGTACGGAATTCTCCATTCGGAGATTTGCCTATCGCGGCAACTGACGGCTTCTGGACGTCCGGTAGACTACAGGAGTAGAGAGACCCGAGTAGTTTGGGCAACCGGTGAGCTAGTAAGCCAGTGGGTTTGATGGCTTCCGCCCCCCATCTCCATTGATTGATATGATGAAAGCGAACCTCCGGATGTTTCCTCATAAGCTCTGTCAGAGGCGCACGCCAAATGGTGGGCCGTGATGGTTCCGTAGGCATGCCCGGATGCTCACTGATGTAGAGCCCGCCATGTGCGATGTGACTGCCCAGCGCCTGCATCCCTTGGAGATAGAAGTTAGTACCAACGTGTGCTTGCCGCAATTCTCGATTTGAAATGCTCGGCAACCCAAAGAAGTGGTCGGCTGAGCGTAGGGGTCGTGGCCATCTCGACTGGTCCCCTGGTGGAGGACGAGTGAAACGTGCCTCAGAAAACGTCTCACAAGGGCTGCCAACCATTGTGATGGCAACGAGGCCTTGGTTGTAGCACTGCTCGACCTGTTTTCAAGCAGTCGACGTGTGCCACAGGTCGCCATACCATGGCGAAACGGCCGTGTCCATCGACAATACCAGGATACGAATTCCCAACCTCTCAGCCCAAGTTTGAAGATGCCAATGTAGATCACCTTCGCGCCTTCTGCCAGAAAACAAATGAATTTCTAGCAAGCATGGTCTGCTCTGGTCTCCTTCAGGCCATTGGATTGTAGGGAGGGTCGCACAGCAGGGGGCAACTTCCCATTGAATCAATCGGAAGTTCTGCTGCCACTGTGGCTGCTCATGAAAGGGGCTGGGAACCCGATGCTGGGTCTCAGCTCTTTCTTTGCTATTGGCCGTGCCTCTACGCACAGGGCGATGAGGCACAGACGGCTGTTGCACCTCAATGCTCAGCTGATGTCTGCGGGTGCGCAGGCGAGACAGCCGGCGCACACGCTCCGTGCGCGGGAAGAGCTCCGCCATCTCCATGAACTGCTCGTCCAGCACGTACTCGATCTCTCCGTCCATGAGGTCCTCGATGATGTCCGGCAAGAGGTGCTCGCCCCATTGTTGGAATACGAAGGCAACCCACTCTTCATAGTCATTGCCATACACATCCAAGAGTCGAATCCACCCATCCAGAATATCAATGTCGGGCACTTCATCATGCCCCCGGCGCTGACGTCGCCTCACCCAGTGTGTAGTAAAGGTCGTGAGGGCATCACCAATTCTCATCCCTTGCAGGACATGATCCTCTGGGGCAGGGAAATCATTCACAAGGGCAGCGAGAGCATCAATCTCCACTGTCAGCTCATCAATCTGGTAAAAACGATGATCTTGAAGAAGTAGTTCCGGACCTTCCGTTCGGACTGCATCAAGTCGAACCGCCTGAGCATGTGATGGTGGCGCCATTTGGGCAAAAAAGCCGCCTGCAAACTGCGCTCTCGCAAGGAGGTCGAAGCAACGATTGACACTGCCATCCCGCGGGGCATAGGCCAGGTGCATGGCCAAGCGATTGCTGGTCCAAAAATACTGTAGACACGCTGGGCACGTAGCCCCAGTCGTGTATTGGTATTCAGGAGCATGTATGCCATGTGTCTTGCGTCGGTGAAGAGCTAGTCCTTGAGGTGTAGTGAAGGCGCGGCCACAAAAACAAGGGCAAAGCTCCTTGCGATCCTCCAAAGTCTGATCTTCATCAGGAACAAAGGTGGCTCCTGCAAGGCGGAGGTTCCGCAGGATTGTCTTGTGGAAGCATTGCACGTCCAGCATGATTTCATCCTGTAACATGTGTCTCCTGGCAGCTCGCTTGACAGTGCTTTTCCATTGGTGTGCTCCTTGTTGCCAGAAATCGATTATGTCCGTGAGGTCATCCTCAATCTCGCCTGGCACACTTTGGGGAAGTACTTGTTGAAGCCATTGCAAATCAGCTCGAAGACCACAGAGCCAGGCTTGATCTCCACAATGTTGACGTTCCAAATGGACCAGCTGCTGGAGGTATGAAGGCCCAACTTGAAATAGCTTCTTAGCATAAAGAAGCCTGTCAACTGCCAATCGTAGTCGCACGTCCAACGATTGCGTGAACTGCAGCAACTGGCCATTGCTAATCTGCTCCTCGATTCTGGTTCGGCATATCTTCCGCAGCATCCCATTGAAGGCCGTCCTCAATCTACCCAACTGTGCCAAAGTTGGTGTAGTCCAGGCGCCGAGTCCAAAGAAAAGCTTCGAACAAACCAGTGCTTTGAAGAACCTCAACCGTAGCTGCAACGGATAATGACGATTGCCCAAAACCGGTCTGTAGAGCTGCTGGAAAGCGGCTTTGGCTGTCCCAATGCGTTGGCAAAGTTCAGGTTCAAAGGAATGGCTGGACGAGAAGAAAGTGCCCAAGTGCTTGTATCTCATGCTGAAATGTAGCCAGGTTTGGCACCCTTCGCTCAACTCAATCTCGACACCTGGCTTGGCGGTTAACAAATGAGTCTTCCGCATTTCTGGTGCCTTCGGTCCGACAAAGGTCAGCACAGCGCTCGTCTTGCCTGCTTCAAAATTGACCTTGAATCCGCGCGCTGTGAAAAGCCCATGGACGTACTTGGTGAGCTCGATGACGCTTCCAACCAATAGGTCAGCTGACGGTGTAGCGATAGGGATGGCAAAGTCATCAGACCAAATGACGAAAACAGGATCTAGTCCCATCCGTTCAAAGGTCTCCTGCATGTAGATATTGCTCGTAAGCCATTGTCTGAGCTCTTGGGCAACATCAGTCATCAAAAGATGGAAAACTGCATCAGCCAGCGGGGAGCCTGGTCGCGTCCCTCGCATCGTCTTGACCAAATCTCCACCAGTCAAAGTGTACCATGTGCTCGCATGGATGTCCTTGAGGAGCCTACAGAGGACGGGGTCGACGTTGAGCTTGTCCAGGATGCTGACAAGATCGGCGCCTGCTCGACTGGCTTCAAGCGGTGTTCCGGCTGTGTGCAATGCATGGAGAACACAGCGCCAATCATCTTGTGCCGCAACTCCCGTAACCAATTGGCGAACTAAATGGTGGAAAGCTGTCGTCAAATCGACGAAGAGCACTGCTGAACTCATGCCCTGCGCCGAAAAGATATTGGTCAGAGCTCGAAGGGTCTGGGCGCCGAAGGCTACTTGTTGTTCTGCATAGCCACCAAGTTGAGCCGGATCACGTCGGCAACCTGCTTGGGCCATCAATCGTGCCCTGGTGATTGCGTGGACACGTTTGGCGAGGGTCGGCAGCAGTAAAATCCCTCGGAAATGTTTGGCTTCTATCGCGCCAAGCTTCTTGGGAATCATTTTGAGGAATCCTCCCTTGCCTTGTAAAGGTTCAGTGCCCCAGACAAACATCTTCAGGATAACCTGATAGAAATATCGTCCCAAGAAGGCAGCATGTCGGTGATATACACCAGAGGGAACTGCATCAAAGCCTGTGGCCCGATCTGCTTGTGTCGCTCGCAACGCATCTTCCACTTCTGGCAGGGATGGTAGGCTGCTAAGCGCTATCTGTGGTGGCAGATCGTGTTGTGCTGCTTCAACTTGATCATGGAAACATTTGTCAATCAGGGCTGGGGCTGTCATAGGAAGCCCAATCTCCAGCTCTTCAAAATGGCGTGCGCTCTGCTCCTCAAGGTGTGCCAGCTTGTATGGGCTGTAGCCAATTTTGCGATTGCGAAACTTGGGTAATGAGCGCCGCACCACAGCCCACAATTGCTTGACCTGCCCTGGTTCAAGGAAATCTGCACCATCGCGAAGAAGATTGGCAAAAAAGCTTCGATCATCAGCTCGCATTGCTTTTGTGACAAGGAGTCCATAATGGCGGAATTGTGCCAGCGCCTTGGCGATGAGTTTGTCTTGGAGTGCCACTAGTTCACCGTAACTATGGCCAAGATCAGCTCGCTGGTGTCGCCAAGCAGTGAAGCAACCCTCCAATATCGTCCGCTTTTGCAGTTGCGTGTGGGCTGCCAGGGCTTTTCTCCATTGTCGTTTGGTACACACGAGCTCCCACGTGTGTGCTGACATGGTCTGTTTGATCGGTGTGCGCTTCTTCTTCAACTGTTGGGGTCGTAAATGTTGGACCAGCGCATCTTGTAGATGTTGGAAATGAGTGTGGACATCCATCTGATTGTCATAGACCGGCGTGAGCCCTTGCCATTCAATGTGGGAGGGATCAATCTCTAATCGTTCTGAGTGTCCACGGTCAGGCGTGAAACCACTAGTGGGTCGGGCAAGGACAAAGACAGCTTCTGCACAAACTGCCGAATGGTCAGCTCGCACAATGGTAGGGTCAATGGTCTCACTGACCCAGGATGTGCATTTTTGGTAGTTCCAACTGAGCGGCAAACCAACGTAGTCGATGCGTCTTGAGCTGCCCGACGTGTGTGTCCACGTCGCTCCTTGCCCCGATTGACACTCTTCGAAAGTGGCAGGGAGCCACACATCATGCTGGCTAATAAAGGCCTCAAAGGCTTCAGATTTGGGTTCTTCTCTTGCAGATTGGTAGCCTCCAATGTGCCTAGATGTAGTTGCTCCCACCGTAGCATTCGCATCACTCAGCAGAATGATTGGCCACTCCCGCAAGGATCCTGGAATTGCCTCATGCAGGGTGTCCCACCAGTCCCTGATGACCTCTTCATCATTGCCTGTGTGTGGAGCGTGCGCTGCCACAACCAGGCATCTCAGGTAGGGCGTGGCCACCTTGACAATCAAGAAGCGGGAGTTGAACGCAGCAATCTTCAAATGATTGTCACAAAAGTAGAGTGGGCAGGAGCGTTGTGAGACCCTGTCATGCGCTCGTCCATAAGGTTCAGAGCGAGAAAATCCAACAAGAAGTCCTCCTTGTCCTCCGGACGTGGCTGCTGCTTTAAGGAGGAAGTAGTTGGAGTCAACAACCTGGTGGAGTTTACGCAACCGAGTCTCCTGCAGAGCAAAGATTGTAATCCTTTCTTCCTTCAATTGTTGCAGCAGTGCCTGCTGTCGCGCAATCCCTGCTTCGGTGGACAGCAGGTCTCGACCACCTTTCAACGATAGCACATTGCAAGACGCCAATCGTAGTTGAATAGTCGCAAGATCATGCTGATGCCAGGACTCTGTGTTTTGGGACATCGTAGGAACAAGAGCAGAGGATGGCACCGTCTGCGGACCTGATAAGCAAAGCTGATCTCCTGCCCATTGTTCAGCGTATTCTGGTGCAAACAAGATCCAGAGCCAGTCCATCTGGGCAACAAAATCTGCCTTCGTCATGTCGGTCACCCAAGTCGCAAAGGGCGTCCATCCGCCGTGTTGACGGGCAGAATTGGCAAGGCAGTCAACAAGCTCGTTTCCAGGTTCGCCTGTATGTCCATGTATATGTTGATACCCAAGGTCGACTGGGAATTGGCTAGCCAGGAGAAGGCTCAGATCCCGCAGACATCGTCCAAAGGTAGGATGAGAAATGCTGCTCCATTCACCTTGTGCCTGGTGGCCAATAGTTAATGCATCGTAGCAGAACAGGACTTCCGGGACTGAAGCATGCCCGGTCCAGTGAATCTTGATGAGGTCGTAGGCAAATTTATGCGCAACCAAAGCTGCCGCCAACTCTGCCGTGTATGAGCTCCGCATTTGTGGGAGGGCACTGCTGAGGGCGCCTGCAAAAGCCCATCCATCATCAGTAAGCATGAAGGCCGCAACAGCTGCCCCTGCTTGACAAAAACCTTCTTCTGGAGCTTTGTGGAAAGATCCATCAAAATAAATACGGAGTTGGCTACTCCCTTTGTGCTGATCCCACCAAGTGTGCGTCCAATCAGCTGCAACGTGAGGATGCACAATTTCTGGTAAGTCATGTTGAGGGAGAAAGAAATGAGTGTCCAACCAATCAAACGCACGAAAGACTGGTTGGAAGCAGATTGTTTGCTTCCGGGAAGGCCACTGAGCTTGAGCCACCGTCTCAGTTGTTAGGCGCTCTTCCCCGTCTGGAGTGCCCTGGCCAAGGGGTCCAGACTGTTCACGTTGAATGCTCTGTCGAATCTGGATGAAAGCTGGTCCTCTAGGAACAGCTTGAAATCTCGGCCTCCGTTGCATGTGAATGAGAATATGCTGTCCGTCTCTGGCCGGGAACAGCTGCCCAATTTGCAGGGGATGGGCATCATACCATGCGTGGCAGACCATAGGGGCTCCCGGAGCCAAGCATCGTCCAGCTAGTCCTAGAGCCATGAGTAGATTTTCGAGTCGCAGGTGCTCATGCATAGTGATGGCAACCTGCGAGACGATTCCTCCTGGTGCCTGGCTCATGTCAACGACAGTTGTCACAATGGTTGAAAACACCTCATAGGGTCGCTGGATCAGGATCACATGCATCGTGGTCTCTGGATCCGTGTTGGGAGGATTGGGAGTCACGACTTGAAGGACACAGGGTGCAGCAAAATCAATGTGCTCTCTCCAAGCATTCTTGATCGTGGCTTCCCAGTGTTGAATCTCATCATATAGCCTTACCTGTCGTGGTTGCTGACAGATCCAGTGTTGATGGTTGTGGTGATCAACGAACCATGTCTTGACAAGCGTCGATGGCGCTTCACCGTCCCAGCTAAAGGCATGACGCATCCAATGTTGGACTAAATCTTGAAGGTTTTCAGGCAAGGTCACGACATTGGTAGCTGCAGGGTCAAATGCCGGTGCCTCAGGATTGAAGGCAAATGCCGTGTGCTCACATCTGTCTTGAGGAGCAGGAAGGTCGGTGCCGTTGTGAGGTGCCTCCCTGCGCGTCCATCTGGTCGATGGTCGCTGCATGAGTTCCATGTGGTCATCGTCCTCCAGGTCAAAGATGTTGGAGCGCAAATGAATGGTGAGGCCAGCTGCTTGGGGCAGTTCTTCTCCATCATAGAATGCAAAAGGAAAGGCTCCAAGTTTGACTTCACAGAGGCGCGACCGACAAAAAACTTCCAAATCTGCCATGCGGAGGACTTGTCGGGCAAACATAAAGTCGGGCAAAGAGTATGCTGCATGTTCCGTACTGATTCCATTGCGATCTTCAGCAAGAATGGTAATCAATCCGGCAACTCGTTGCTGCTGGGGAGACTGTTCCACAATGAGATGGCCTAAAACACATTCCATCATGGTGCATGGAGGTGAGGGTTTGACAAGGTGGACAATGACATCCTCCTCCGCATCAATGACTTCTTCCCATAAGGTAAGGATTTCGTCCAACCAACCATCAGGAATATTCAGGAGGCGAAGAGGTCGTCCTTGTCGACAAATTGGACGTTGGTCATGCTGGATATACCACGTGTCCAGGTAGGCGATACGTCCTTCCTCTTCGCACTCCAAAAGTGCTTCTCGTTCAAACAATCGCTCCAGCCGCCAGCGATCGCCAGGTGCAAATCTGCGAACTGGGAAACGAGGGGGAGGCAATTGATTTGCCTGCGCACCTTCACCAATAGGACGAGGCTGGACTTCATGTTGCGGTGCCGTTCTGGCAACCTTGGGACGCTGATGAGGTCGAAGATGAGGCCGTAGTTGTTCAGCAGAATGTTGAAAGAATCCTGAAACCTCGTCAGATGGTGTCATAGGCTCTGCACTCGAGGGGAGCTCAATGTCTGATAAGCAAGTTGCAGGTTCTTCCATGTCGCCCACATAGATTTTAAGGAAGTCGCCGTCCGAGATATGGATAGGCGAGTCAGACGTCATGTCAACTACAATGTTGTTTCGCCATACATGGCACCAATCAGGTTGAGTCTGGCAAATCTCTTGTAGACCTAGGATGGCAAGGAGGTCCTTCCTGTTGGTAATATATGGCATCCATTTGGAAAATCTATTGAATGGCGTCGGTTGAACTTCCTGGGCAGCATGAATTTCTCGATCAAGAAGGACCAACCGATCATACGGTGTGGGCCTAAATTCATCAGCTCGCTGTAAAAGCAATCCATGCAAGTTCACTTGTACAAAGTCGAGAGGACGATGAGGTACTGCATGGACTCGCAGGATGCCATTACGGTCAGTCCCCAATGCAATGGCTGCCTGGGTCAGCAACAAGTCATGGTCATGCCAAGGCAGGTGTGCTGGCGTCATGTGACCATCCAAGCCAAAAATGACTGTTTGCCGCCAGTCGGTGGTTGATGAGGCCGCTGATCTGGATGAAGAAGAGGTCGATGAAGAAGTCGATGATGATGTCGATGATGTAGAAATCAAATCCACCACTTGCTGGTTGTGGCGAGGAGCCGGTCGCCGTGCCATCATGGACGTTACATCAGCTTCATCTGTATCCAAGGGCCATTGTGAAGGGGGCTGTTGTCCGATTTGAGCAACAAGCTGTTGCTCCCAGTCATGTGGTACTGCTGGAAATGGAACTTGAATCATCAGGCCAAGCCCTTCATGTACACGAACTGGTGCTCCATGTGGTAGCACTCGTCTTCCAACCAGTATTTCACATGCCTCTTGAAACTGTGCCCTGCGTTCATCACAAACTCGACTTGCACCGGCATGGAAGATGATGTGTCGGAAGGGCATCACAATATCAAAAGAGTATGCCACTTCCGAAATTCGGAATCGAGGTAGAGAAGGTTCAACAACTGTGATCAAGCAAGCTGCACGAAATGGTTGTGGGTTTTGTACAATCATGAGAGTGCCAAAAGTGCCTGGTCTGGTGGAAAAGGCCGGCTCAGGTGCAACCAAATACACTGAGATCGGCAAGTGTGGATCAACGTGACCCTCCCAGACAAATCGGATATCTTGCTCCCATGTGTCAATGTCACGATCAAATCGTACTGGCCTGCTACTCTCTTGTCTTCGGTTTGTGAGGTGGCAAATGAAGTAGGAATTCATGATGAGGACAGGCCCATCACCTGGATCTTCTTCTTCGCCTTCCTCTTGTAAACGTTGCCATACTTGTTGTTGCCAATATGGGCGGTCACTCAGAGGCGTTTGCTGACCGCGACCCTGTCCACGATCAGGTGCATCAGGGTTCATACCAGGATCTGGTAGCTGAGCATGTGCTGCAGGATCAGGTTTATATGTCACACTACCCGGAACATTCACTGCATCACAATGCTGATTCATGGTACAAAATTGGCCACGACCTGCATCATCCTCCAGAGCAAAAGTGACAGACTTTGGCACCTTGCGTCTCAGAGGCTGGGGTCGTGTAGCTGTGTTCGTTATAGAGACCGACAATCGCTCCAGAATGCCGTCAGGGGCCATTTCCAAGGCTAGCCCTCTAGCCGTTTCTCTGGCTTGCCATTCAGTCTTGAAGGTCGGCTCGTAGATGATGCTATGTGTCCATTTGAGGATAGATGGAATAGTTCCATACGCCTCCTCAGTCCAGATCGGCCTGGGCCCGCCATACACTTCAGTCATGGTCGAGCGGCCACACCAAAAGGCTGCATAGCAGCTGGTAAGCCTGCCGATGGAACTCCACCACCTTCTGGATGTTCTGGATGCTCTGCATTCGGCGGGGCCATCTGGGAGTCGTGACTCTCCGGTGGCACTATCCGAGGTCGCTTCAAGGAAGATTGAACCTCTGTGTGGATCTCTTCCGCCTTCTGCTGGAATTGTTGAAGTGATGTTGTGAGGAACTTCATGCTCTCCGAAATCTTCTCTGAGGTCGCTGCATTGGAAGGACCAGCTAAGTCCTCCTCTTCGTCGTTGACCTCGATCACCTCGCCAACTGCAGTTTTGGCCTCGTCGACCTGTAGCTTTGCCGTGGTGAACATGTCCTTGGCCATCTGGATGCGTTCCTGATGCTCTGCTTCCTGTGTCTGGAAGAGGGTTCCATACTCCTTCCATGTCCGGACAGCATCCGTCAGAAATGTATTCCAGGAGGCGATGAGGTTGGTCCTGGCTTGCAGGGCTGCTTCCAATGCATCTTTCGCTTCTCCCAAGGCCTTGGCGGCCGTTTGTAGGTCCTTTTTGGCTTGCACCCCATCCTTCTTGGTGAACTCGTGGACCTTCTGGGAGACATCTTGTGGAAGATCTGGTCCTCGGCGTTTGAGGTAATTCATCAGTTCCTGCATCTTTTGTTCTCGTGCTAGCTGTTCCGGAGTCATCGTGCTCCCCGCAGCTGCCGGCGTTGTCGTAGACGCTCCTCCAGACAACTGCATCGATTGCATGGGCGCCACAAACGGCATCTGATTCGGCATCATCATGGGCATGTATCCCGGCCATGGCATGGACGGTGGAGGTAGAGGAGGTAAAGGTACCTGCTGTGCCTGCTGGAGATCTCCTTTCCCCTTGCCTTTGTTGGGATTTTGGCCTCGGCCTTGGGATTTGCCTCGTGGTGTGTCGCCACCTGTCCGCTGTTTCTGCCGCCGTCGTGGTGGTTGCACTCGCTGGCGCGGTGATGCCGATCCTGATCTCCATCTCTGTCCCCAAGGTCGCTCCTGCTCCCAATCCTGTGCATACTGATTGGAACTGCGGGGCTGGTGGACATAGGATCCGTCCATGACATTTTGCCATGGTTGATTGCAGCAATACGTAGCTGTCGCCTTGCGCAGCTGTCGACAGCTCAAGCACCTCCACGGGGTGTTGTCCGTCATGTTGTCTTTGATCAGACCCAGGAAATCGCGATCTCGGGAATGATGTTGCTGGAGAATGCAGTGGATCCTCCGAAGTTGGTCCGGACGTAGGATCCGCAAGCCCTTTCGGTGACAGAACCACTGTCGCCTCGCACTTGCCCTCTGACGCCTCAAAGCCCGGCGCCTGGTAGCAAGAGTCGTATTGGGCGGTCACAATCTCCAAAAAGAGGATGAACACAAGGAAGGCAAAGGTGTAGACAATGCGCATGAAAGCCCGATCACCGTGAAAAAGTCAATGAGGAAGATGAAGCGAAATATCCAGGGCGCACCAGTTAAGATAAATCGCAAAATAAGCTGCAGGGCGAACCAGTTCACAGCAATCCAAGAAATATTCACAAAATCCCGGATGTCCTCAGAGAAGTCCACGGGAAAGACGGGCTCAATGAGCAATGGACGTAACGGCTTGCCCAAAACCGTCAGAGGTCAAGACTGCTAGCAGCAGCCCGCGGGTTGAAGCGTGGGAAAACCCGCTAAGGCTATGGCAGGGCCGTGAAAACACGTGGGCCTCTGAGCCAAGGCCTTGGGGGGCTCCCAAGACAAAAAAAAAAACATCTGGCTGAAGATGGCTCATAGGTTGGATTCAACGGGGGACTTGTTCAACTTGTTCCCATGAAAAGCCCACTGGTTAATCACCATTTTGTCTATGAAAATTAGAAAATTACCCTCCAGTAAATTAACATAGACCTTGGCAGATAGGGGTTGGAAGACTAGTTTCCATTAAACATTGGTGAATTTCAGGGTCTATGTTAATTTACCAGGGGGTACATTGCCATGTGTTGGTGGGTTTGTTTTGCTCAATGGCTCAATCCACCAGAACATGTATAAGAAACGAACATCCCAATGACATGAGATTGAGATTAAACATTGCTGGTTGGTGGTTTGGAACATTTTTTATTGTTCCATATTTGGGGAATAATCATCCCAACTGACTTTCATATTTTTTTCAGAGGGGTAGGTCAACCACCAACCAGATTAACATTAACATCCCATTAACATCCCATTAACATCCCATGTGTCAAAGGTCGTGTCAAAGTTACATCCCATTAACATTAACATCCCATTAACATCCCATTAACACCCCATTAACACTAACATTTACATCCCACTAAATTAAACATATTAAACATTGATATTAATTAACATCCCACTGTCCCATTAATTTTAACATCCCATTAACATCCCATGTGTTTTTTTCTCATTCCCAGGTCGTGTCACCACCCATTTCCAAGATTTCCAAGGTCCAGGCGCAACGATCTTCTGGGGCGAAACCGTGAAGCTGGAGTGGCCTGCCAGGGCCCCTTGGAGGGCCCCAGATGGCGAAAATGGACGAGAAAGCGATGTTTAATAAACATCATGGATATATAACGGGTACCAGCACATAGGACGGTACATGTTTTTTTTTAGCATGTTTTGCAGTTACATTGTATTTATATATATATATATATATATATATATATGTATGTATGTATGTACATGTGTGTGTGGGTCAAAGATATGAAACCGTTGTCACGTTGAGAAACGAACTGTATATCTTTGGGGTCCGATATTCAATGCTATTTTTACCCATATCCACATTGTTTTGTTTCCTCTAAACCCAACATGTGCTTTCAAATGCTACTGTTGCTTAAGCGGGGACGGGGTGGCCCGCCACCTTAAAAGCTGTTCTTATGCTACTTGTAGGGCCATATACAGGATGGCAGCAAAGAATTCAGGTGCACCTTGCACATAAAGACGATGAGGTGTTGACCGGTTTACGCATTTCATACCAGAAACATCAACTGGGTTGCAGAAAAGTTGCTGTGGATGGAAGAAATCCCGCATCAGTTGGTAGATGGTTTATCCCATTGTAGTCCAGTATGTACAGTGTTTCATAGTTACCAATGGTTACCATTTGGTGCATGATTTCTTCCATCCACAATTTGACTATATGTCCCATCCAGCACCCCAAAGATATCAATACTTCCGACCAGAAAAGGCGTGTGTGCTTTAACATCAGCTGCAATTAGTTTTTGACAGCTCCTGAAAAGATAGGGATGATGTTCCCCCGATAATGAGCAGGTTTCCATTTTGTTCTACCGTTTTGGGGCTTGCCATATGCATGCTAATGAATCATGAACTTGAATCCGTGTGCAATCATGAAGTCATATATGTAATGTATGTTAAATAATTATGAAATGTGGATTGCCAACTTGAGGGCAAAGCCTTTGGAAGCCCTGGATCATCCTGGATCTTTTCATCCAATCCAGCTTTCACATGCTTTCACCCACTCCCACATATCAATCTCCGATCTTATAAAGCTCCAATGTGGAACGCAGAAGTCATGTCTTAGATTTTGGAGCAAAGATGAAAGACACATTAAAGAAACATCGGCTGGAGTTGTTTGAAAATGGGGTATGCCCCCAAATGAATGGCCATGCTAGTACAGGAAAAATGATGATCAACACGGAAACAAGTCTCAGTAATTATAGGGTAATAATTCCATGGCCTTATGTCTTATTTCAGGTTCGTGAGTTACTATATTTGATCCAGATTAATAGATAGTTCTTAGAACATTTTGTGCGGTACGAATGGAATCCAGTGACACCGTTGTATATAGGCTCTAAGCTTTAAGGTAGGTGTTTGATGGTCGTTTGTGCGAAGTGCAAGCAGGTTGCCCCCCAGGGATCCGACACCTGGTGTTTGGCCTGTGCAGGTTGGGAGGCCATCGGCCTGGAGCTGGGGGCCCCTTGGCCTAATCCCGGGCTCCGACAATTGGCCGAGGACACTGTGGTACGCAGTGCGGACTGTGCGTGGTCTGCGCACATTGGGATCGAGCCTCAAGAGCGCTGAGAAATCTCGGGCGTCTCAAGAGGACCGGCACCAGGGCCGGGCGGAGCCTGGGATCCCCGCTGGCAGCCGAGGCCGGAGCATCCCTGCACCACCTCCTCCACCTGCAAGGGCGAAGGAAGAACCCTCGGAGCATAGCTACACTGAGGGCGAAGAGTCAGAGGAAGAGGACCGTGCTTACGAGGAGAAGTGCGAAACACGGCCCAAGTCGGATCCGGCAAGGAAACCGCCTGAGCCAAAATATCCCCCACGTGAACATCAACCTCATCCACGGCCTGAAGAACGAGATTGGGAAGAGCGAAGTGAGATCCCAAGGCGAAAGGATCAAGGAGTCAAGAAGAAATCTAAGAGAGCAGGGAGGAAGCGACAGCGCCTTTATCGTGCAGTCGAGAACCCGGACATCAGGTTGCATCGGAAGACCCCTGGAACCTTTTGGGACCAGAAGCCTTCCCTTGACGGGCGTAGTGCCCTTGAGCGCCGCATCTAACCATGTTCACATGGGAAGACGGTCAGGAGTTCCACATCGGAGAGCCGGTTGGATGGGCAGCCTTGGCCCTTCGTCCGGGCATGATCATAGAGGTCAAGCTGGAAGAGGACGTCGCCCTTGGCAACGAAGATCTGTGGGCTGGCTTTCTTGTGGTCGAAAGTTCGATAGAATTTACTGGGCTCTCGGTGCTGGCAAAGAGCCTGGGTTGCACCGATGGCAACATAGCCAAAGCTCTGTCCAGCTGGTTCAACCGCCGGGCTGGTTATTTGCATGTCTGCGCAGCCGAAGGTTGCCAAGAAGACGACTATCAGATGCATGTCAGGCGCCTCCGGGTGTTCAGTGTGGACGCATTCAAGCGCCCCTACATGACGCCTGCATCAGTCAAGCAGCTACGGAAGTGGCTAGAGGAGATCAATCTGGCGGTGGACAACGAAGGGCCAGGAGAGGAGGCAGCAGAAGAGGAGCCCCCTGGGGAGGCTGGCAAACCTGCCGGGCCTCGTCCCCGGAGGGGAGCTCTAAGGGTGCCCCAGCCGGGGAAACAGAAGGAAGGCGAAGAAGGTACTGCTGGAGGAGATGCGTTACGGGCAGCAGACAGAGCGAGGCTGAGAGAGCGTTTGGAGAAGGCAAGAGACAGGATGGTTGGTGCAGCTGGCTTGAAGGGCGCTGGCGGTACAGCCGGGCACCCCATCGACTTGGACCGGGTTGTAGACGTTTCGTCATCTCCAGGTTACTCACCCTCCGAGGCGCCGGAAGTGAAAACCGAGAAGCCCCGGAGGAGAAAGGCAGAGGAAGGAGAGGGGGCTGGCATCCGCCCGGCGGCCCTCGTTGCAGCCCCTACGTCCAAGTCCAAGTCGAAGAAAGTGAAGAAGAGGAGACGAGCGGAGAAGAAGGGTGCAGAGGAGGTTACAAACGCTTCTACTACAGGTAATTTGCAGAAACAGCTGTTAGCTCGCGCCGCAGAGACTGCCCAAGAGAGGAGAGACAGACGTCAAGACCGCAAGGGGAGCAAGGACCCTGGCCGACAGCTTGCCACGATCCTTACGAAGGTCATGGGGAAGAAGAAGAAGAAGAAGGAAAGCCGCAAGAAGAGAAGAAGGAAGAGAAAAAGAAGGGAAGGAGGAGATCCGGGAGGAGGATCGAGCGGAAGCTCGGGAGACTCAGCGACGAGCAGCTCAGGCAAAGACTACGGCGACGGCTCGGAGGAAGAGGACAGCAGTTCATCGGACTCAGGGAAGATGGAACCGCCATTGAAGAAAAAGGCAATGAAGCGCCCAGGATCGGTGATGAGGATGTTGGTCGAACACGCGAAAGAAAAACTCGACCAGTCGTCCAAGGTGACCATAGCTCACCGCGACGGGGACGACCCGACCCAAGGGGTCAGGCTGACCTCATACTACTCAATTGTGGTCAAGAGTCAGCTGGCAGCCGGGTGCCCCCAGCTGAGGGAACTTCACTTCCTGGCTCATTCCCTAGACCTCTTAAGGGCGGGGGAGCTGGATTCCCTCGGCGACCTTTTGGCTTCGCGGTTCGTCAGCTTGCATCAAGCAGGGCTGGACGGCCACTGGGGAGCGGCGAGGCACTTGGAAGTCTTGCCGTTCGAAGACAATTCAGCGGCAGGCCCTGCCATTGTGTTGAGGGCAAGGAAACATGCGAGGCTTGCCGCACAAGTAGCTGGCACAGAGCCGGGCTCTTGGCGAGGAGGAGGAAAAGGCAGAGGAAAAGGACAGCAACAATGGGAAGACAACTGGAACCAGAACAACAGAACCAAAGGGAAGAAGGGCGACAAAGGCAAAGGAAAAGGAAAGCAGACATGGAAGGGACAGTCGAACCAGGAGGCAGGGGGCGACCACAAGCAGCGAGAGAAGGTCCCCGACAAGTAAAACCTACAGGTGTGGATGGTAGGTTGCTGGCATCTGCCGGGCATCCCGAAGTGGATCACAGAGACGTTGATACAGTCGCCCTTGATGGAGAAGCCCCCGCATTTTGCGGGCAGGTGCGCAGTGGGCTGGCAACAACCCCAACAATTAGGGGCTCCATCGAGGCCTGCACGAGCTTCAGAAGAGCTGGGTGCGTGCTTGCTTGGTGGATGATCGCTGGAACTTGCGTGCTGGGGCTTGAACGTTTCACAGATGGTTTCTTTGGTTGCTGGCAGAATTGCCGTGCACCCGAGGACGGATCCCCCTCTTTCAGAGCTAGAGGGGTGACCTTCCCACTCCGTGAGGGAGAACTTGGGCCTTTTGTGGCTGCTATGCAGGCTTGTAATTTAGCTGAAGCTATGACCGATGACGCCATTAGGCGCTGGTCTGTGGATGCTTGGATGTTTTTGGTTTTCACTGGCTTGAATGCCTTAGCTGGAACCGTGCCACGCCCGGGCTGTGGGCGCTGGTCCCTGGCTGAGGCTCAAGCAGCAGGCTCCATTAGGCGTGGAGTAGAAGCTCGGTGTCACAAAGACATTGAGGACAGTCCATGCACGGAAGAAGCGTGGCGAAAAGACATCAGCAGTAAGGTGGTCAGCTATGGGGGTGAAGAGGTTTCGATATGCCGGGAGTTAACCCTGGATCAAGTGCTGCCGGCTTTGCCGCCGGGGGAGCATGGGGCATGTGTTGATGCGTTGGATTGGGTTGGACCTAGGACTCGGCGTTTCTTGTTGCATCCTGAAGAACTTTTGCTTAACCACTGTGATGTAAAGTTGCCAAGAATGCCGGGGAGGGTCCACATGAAAGAAAGTGATAAGCTGGAGATTGCCCGAGAACTGGTTAAAAGGAATATATGCGCTTGGATTCCCCTGGATAAAGTTTATGCTGTCAATGGGACTCCCATACTAAATGGTCTTTTCGGAGTGAGCAAATCCACAACGCTTGAAGATGGGCGACCAATTTTGCGACTTATTATGAACTTGGTGGGAAGCAACTCAACTCAGATGCAGCTGGTTGGAGGGTGTAGTACACTTCCTAGCATTACTTCTTGGCAAAGTTTGGTTTTGGATGAAGGGGAGACTCTCAATTGTTTTCAATCTGATATGTCGTCAGCGTTCTATCTTTTTAGACTTCCGCGATGTTGGCAGCCGTATCTCAGTTTCAACATTGTTGTGCCTGGTACTTTGATCAACGGGGATCCTCACACCCAATTTGCCCTTTGTTGCAATGTTATACCCATGGGTTGGCATAATTCAGTTGGAATCATGCAAGAAATCTCTGAAAACCTCATGTTGCGAAACAATGTCGGCCCTCTTCATCAGGTCACCCGAGGGAGAACACTCCCCCCCTGGTTTAGCGAAGTACTCTTGCATGCCAATTCTGAAGACAGACACTGGTGGCATGTGTACCTGGACAATTTTGCTGCAGCGGAGAGGGTAGTACCCAACAATCCAACCATGGCAGCGCAGATGTGTCATGAGGAAGCCGAGCGAGCCTGGGAACAGGCTGGTGCATTGTCTTCAGCTAAGAAGAGAGTCAGTGGCGAGCAGGTGATTGTGGAATTGGGCGCTGAAGTGGATGGAAATCACAAGCTGCTGGGAGTTAGCATGGAGCGGCTGCTGAAACTGATACAAACAACACTTTGGGTCTGTGCACAGAAATTTATCAACAGGAAGCATTTGCAGATTCTAGCAGGGCGTTGGATTTTCGCTCTCCAATTTAGGCGACCGGCGATGAGCGTGCTGGACTCGACATGGAAACTTATTGGGGGAAAAGACAAGGTGACACAACGCCTCAGAGCCGAAGTTCGGCGTGAGTTGCAGAGTCTGGTTTTCCTGGCACCGCTGCTAGGGTGCAATTTAGCTGCTCAGGTCAGTCAAGTGGTCATGGCCTCTGACGCTTCCGAACGTGGCGGCGCAGTTGGTATTGCAAGATCGCTGACTACGGCTGGCAGGGACTTCTGTGAGGTTTCCCGATTTCTGGATCAAGCAGGGGCCGGCGACAGAGCGCCAATATTATTGATCTCTCTTTTCAACGGGATAGGTGGGGCTTTTCGTTGTTACGATATTGCTGGTATCCTCCCCACTGCCCGCATAGCGGTAGAAATGGACGAAGGAGCTAACAGAGTAACACTGCGAAGGTGGCCAGGAACTGAACTGGTGAAGGATGTGCACTTGGTCACTAGAGAGCTGGTGAAGGAGTGGAGCCGGAAATACTTGACAGTTTTAGAAGTGCACATATGGTCTGGCTTCCCTTGTACAGATCTGTCAAAAGTGAAGTTTGGGCGAGAGAATCTACAAGGAAAGAATAGCAAACTTTTCTACGAGATACCACGAATAACCAAACTGGTGAAGGAAGAATTTGGAAGTGAAGTTTTGGTAAAAGAGGTGGTCGAGAATGTGGCATCAATGGATGAGTCTGCGGCACGGGAGATTTCCGAATGGCTGGGGGTGACGCCATACCTTTTGGACCCAGTCAGCGCTGTGCCTATGCGGCGTCCAAGGTTTTGCTGGAGCAGTGAAAGTCTGGAGGGAATTTTTCCCGATGTCTGGATAGAGTCAAAGCGTTACTGGCGAGAAGTTCTTGCAGAGGCAGCTTATCCTTCAATGGATCAATGGGTGGCTGATGGATTCACTTGGAAAGGGGGTTCAACTGGAAGTGTTTTGCCCACTTGTTTGAAGAGCATAGCACGCCAATCGCCGCCACCACGGCCGGCGGGGTTGGAAAAGTGCGATGAGAGCACCCGCAATCGGTGGAAGGAGGATCAATTTAGATACCCCCCTTATCAATACCAACAGCAATATTTATTTACAAGTGAATCTTCTTGGCGATTGGTTAACGCAAATGAAAAAGAGTTACTTCTGGGATACGGTTACAGACATACAGAATTGGTTTGGCCGGCATCACGAATCAAACAAAATGCAGTGGGATACAGCGATGCAAGGAACTCTTATTTGGGGGACTGTTTCAGTATTTACAGTTTTGTGTTGATGGCGGTGGCATGCTGTAAAAGATACCTGCCTTCAATTTCATACAGACATTTGGCACAGAGGATGGGACTCGCACCAGGGTTTCGGGCCCCCATACGGTTTGTTGCCCCACTGGGAAAAGGTTTGTTTTATGGGACCCCTCCAAAAGTTTTGGTTGATAAGGATCGCTGCCCTGAAGATCTCAACAGGTTGCTCCTCCGACGCACAAATCACACTGGTTCTGATATCAGGGTCTCAAGCGGAGAAGTTCTCAACAGCAAAGTTTTTCCCCGGCAATCTGTTCAAGCTAACTGGTGGACATGGGAACCAATATTTTCTCAGCCTTGGAAAAGAAAAGCGCATATTAATGTATTGGACTTGGAAGCACTGCTTTTAAGCGTAAAGTATCAGGTGGAGCGACTCAAATCTCATGACTGCAGAATTTTCCATATTACTGACTCTTATATTTGCATGAGCATTGTTAGCAAGGGCAGGTCTTCAAGCAAACAACTACAGAGGGTTCTTCGTCGGTTAACTGCTACCCTGTTAGCACATGGACTCCACCTGGTGATCGCGCATGTGGAATCAACTGAGAACCCTACTGATTTCATGTCGCGGCATTGCTGATGGTAAAGTTGGTGGCTGGAAAGTTCTCACGAGCTGAAAGGGCCAGACAAAGGTCCCAGTTTGACTTAGATGATGCTGCACTGACACCTGCCACTCAAAGGCGATACTATACAGCACTCAGAAAGGTCTTGCCATACGTGGAAAAGGCAGCAAATGAGAACGATTTGGACCCACAAGTTTGTCAGTGGGTTCGTTTGATGTGGAAGCAAGGGGAACCCCTTCTGACCATTGGAGACGGCCTCTCATCACTGCACTTCTTCCTCCCCTGGGTCAAAAGGCGTATCCCCCATGCTTGGAAGCTTTTCAGTATTTGGAGGCGTCTGGAAGCGCCAGCAAGGGCGCCACCTTTGACTATGAGGCTAGTTCGTGGTTTAGCAGCCTATGAGGCAATGCTAGGCCATCTTGATATGAGTGGCCTTTTGCTGCTTGGATTTCATTGTTTACTCCGGACGGGTGAGCTCTTAGCTTTGAATGCAAGTGACTTGTTACTAGGGGCGAAGTCTGGAATCTGCTCGTTGAAATCAACAAAGTCAGGAAAACGCAATGCTGCTACAGAAGCAATTAGTATCACTGATGGTATCACCTTAGAAACCCTACGTGCCCTAGTCAAAGCCAAAGAGCAGCTGGGTCTCTTAGCTTTACCCTTATGGTCTGGAACTGGCGCAGCCTTTCGTAAGCGCTTTGCGTCACTTTGTGCAATTTTTGGGCTGGAAAAAATTTCTTTTCGACCTTACAGCCTCCGACGAGGAGGCGCAACAGAGCTGTTTCAGCGCACGCAGTCCATGGAGGCTGCACTGATCCGAGGCAGGTGGGAGAGCTCCCGCGTTGCCCGAATTTACATCAGTGATGGCCTCAGTTTCCTGCCTAGTATAGTGCTAGGAGAAAGAACCAAAGGAATGTTGGAAGCTTCTTACTTTGTGGACCCAGTCACTGGGTGAACGCTTTGCTGGGGTGCGTGGAAGGAACACTGGTGCTGAAAAATTTTTCTGGCAGTTCATTTCCTTTTCGTTGGTTTACCTCTACCATGAGGGTTTGGCTGGCTTCTCCCATGAAGCTTGAATGATATAAAGTATATGAATTTGAAACTGCTTTCTACCATGAAAGTTTAGCTACTGCAAGTTTGGCCGAAAATCGGCAGTATCACTGGCGAGACATTGGTCTCACGAACAAAACCTGAGACTCGGTGGCACGGCAAAAGATGCAGTGAGTGAGCACAATAATTAATTGTCAGTAATTATGGATCATTATAATTACCCCAAATTAATGGCGCCATATCCTACATTACATCCCAAATGAATGGAACGTACATATATATATACATATATATATTAATATATATATATACATATATGTATGTAGTATTATTGTTATTAATATTATTTATTTTAATATTATCATGTTTTTTTTGTATTACTATTACTATTATTAAATGTTATTGTTGTTATTAATATTATTTATGTTTATTATATATGTATGTGTTCACTTATTTTCCAGACCAATAGACTTAGCACCGAGCACCCAATGTTCGCTCCGTCCGATGGAGGTGTCGGCTGGAGTAGAGGCGGACGAGCTCTCCGATGTCTTTTATGTGGATTCTGGATATGTTGGATCCAGAATGGCATATAGCAACCCCCGAAAAGATAGAAACGTGTATCAATGAAGGATGTTTTAAATTACGTATATATACATATACGTGTTTCATATTTATATTACATAATGTATCTATATAATTTATATTTACTTGTTCCAGGCTTCCCACATTTCTAGCTTTGGGCCCAAAAAAAACCTCCCAACATGGTTTTCCGTTCGGTGGAAGCAGTATACACTCCTTGGGCGGTTATGGGTTGGATCTTTCCATTGTGGGATGGATGTTGGTAGATTCGTACATGGAGCAGATTCGCGATCGATTCCCAGTGCCATCATGTGCCATCTCCGGGGACAATAAATTATTGCGGAGCCCCCAGGAGACATGTTGAAATTCATAGAGATTCAAATTGTGTTGCAAACGTCAGTAGAATTGTAAAGTCAAGAAGTCTGGAAGATTACAGATTTCACATGATTTCACGATCCCAAGATGAAACACCGCTGAAAGCAGATCGTTACTAAACCTCGGGTCGGTCGCCCTCAGCCGGGATATGTTGGGCCTAACTTGGGATAAGTTCAGAACGATTACCCTCTGGTAAACTGTCCCATAGCTATGGAAAATCACCATGTTTAATGGGAAAATCACCATGTTTAATGGGAAAATCCACTATTTCTATGGCCATTTCCAATAGCTATATGTTAGTTTACCAGAGGGTATCCGCTTGAAGTCACAAAGCTAAAAAAAGGATCTTTTTGGATGTGGATCCAAGTGGTAAACCCAGCAAGTCACCAAGTCACCGCACCTTTTCATTTCAAATGCTTAAGTATCGCCCATGTGATCAGTAGTAGAAATCAATAGATGTTGAATGTGTCAATGGATTTCTTGAAGGGAACATCAAAATTTGCGGCTAAATTCCCCATGTTCAAATACTTTAAATAACATTAAACAACTATATTATGTTGTTGATTTAGCTCTGTATAGTTATTTATAGCTATATATAGTTATATCCACATCATATTCCCATCATATCTCCGTAGAATGCTGGGACAGGATTTGGGCGCCTTGGAGATCTCCATCGTTTCCACGAAGCTGAATTTGGAGAAGTTGCCCAACCAACCGATTCAGATCTGGTGCCGTTGTTTTCGGCAAAATGCATGGAATTGTCATGGGATTTTCTGGTGAAGAACGGGGGATTCAACCAAGAAGAATAGGGAAGAATAGGGATATGAATGGAAATTAATCTGATTGGTGGTTTCAAACATGTTTTATGTTCCATAATATATGGGATAATCCTTCCCATTGACTTTCATATTTTTCAGAGGGGTAGGTCAACCACCAACCAGAATGGGACTTGGATTTTCTGGTGATTTTCAGGAGAATTCAACAATATGGATTTTTAAATACCCTCTGGTAAACTAACATAACTATAGAAAATCACCATTTTTAATGGGAAAACTCACTATAAATGGCCATTTTCAATAGCTATGTTAGTTTACCAGAGGGTAGCGGTCGATGATACGTGACGAACATTGCTATGGTAGTGCGATGACTTTGCCCCACAGGTCGTTGGATGACCGACCATCGAAGCTCATCTTTGAGGAACGAATAAACATCAAATGGTCTTTGGATATTATATCTTTGGATACTGGATATCATTCAATAGATATCCAAATTTTGATGTATATCTTATCCATATTATATCTATAGTTACTGAATGGTCTTTGATGTTCCAAAATTTGTATCTATTCAATCTATTCATTCAGTAACTATGGATGTCGATGGATAAAATAAGACTAACGGTAGATATTGACAGTCTAGAACAATAGGGACATCGGGATATCACTGGTAGAATATCTAGGGATTTCACTGGTAGAATATCTGGGGATACCGGGTTCTTCAAAAAAACAGCCATCCACAGGAAACCACAGAGATACCCTGCTTACCCCCGCAACCCCCAACTTCAATGTTGTGATCGGAAGTGCCGAGCATCATCAACAGAAATGGTTGTTTTTTTTGAAGGCCGCCAAACACAAAATTCAGAAGACAACATTGAATTGGGGGACGGGGGGGGCATGACCTCTGTGGTGTGGTACTTCATGGGATGGCTGTTTTTTTGGAAGAACCCGGTATCACTGCCAGTAAAGGACATAATTAGGTACTGGCAATCAAACGTGGCAATGGGACATATCTCTATAAATGCAGGGTTTCCATGGGAGAATCATCTATACATGGTGGATTTCCCGTGTTTTATTCCTAGAGAATACATGATGGATTTCCCATCAAAACATGGGTAATCAAACCAAACATGGTAATAATCAAATACCCTTTGGTAAATAAACAGTTGGACCCTAAATAGCCAATTGTTAATGGGAACTAATCTTCCAACCCCTATCTGGCAGGGTCTATGTTAATTTACTGGATGGTATCTTATTTGGAATGTCTTGTTTACCGGCTGCTTCACCTTCGATTCTTGTCTCGTGAAATGCCTATGTCACCGAGGCTTTATCATGGTCTGGTGGCTGAAGCGCCAATGGTCCTGAGACCCAGAGATGCTCCACTGGTTGCCAATGGCTTTGTCGGAAAATGGGGTTATACTGGATACACTCCAGATTTTATATCGAAACTGATGAAGCCTTGGATATGGATGTTTATGATGGTTGGTCATAGTTTAGCTACACAATTTTGCATTTTTTTGGGGTGTATACCCACTTTCCGGACAAACACGGGCACAGTATGGTAAATCCCATTTGCTGTTGTTGAAGTCCCCATTTGTCAACCTTTTTTGCCTTGGTTAACATGTTTTATCATTCACATTCACACACGCACAAACTAAGGAAAGTAAGCTAGACAAATTAGATGTTAAAGAGCCATAAACTATCATAAACTTAGGTCAGGTACAACTCTTAAATATTGAATCAAGTTTGTATAGATTGTGAACTTAGCTGGAGCCAACTGCACGCCCTTTATCCTTTGTTGTTTGTCTCCTTGTTAACCCATGATCTAATCATCATATCATATTTGTGTAAAACATGCTGTGATGATTATTGTTGATTTCCTTATTTCCGTCTCAGGTAAGGCAGAAGTATCTTGGTAGCGCCTCATGTATGGAAGGAAAATTATTGTTTGCCCATCATCAATTGAAATTATTCTATGGTGATCTTTCTGGAATAAGAAAAACACATCTCTCACGATGTTGAAACATGTTGGAAGCATATATATATAAATTTTAATACCCTATGGTAATTTGTTGCAGTTTGCTATGGAAGCTGTTTTCCATGTTATTCCATGATTTCCCCATAGTTTTTTGAATTACCGAAGGGTCTACCCCATTAATTCCCATGTTTATATAATATCCAATTGAGTCAGCATTATTAGTGGTTAAATCACCATTTTACATGATATTCATTCCCATTTGTTGTTCAAAACACACACCATCAAAATGCAGTTGCAATGCAAGCGATGGCCTATTTACTTTGGAGTTCTCATGATTTAGCTATCAAGTGGTGATTTACCACAGTTTATGGCAATATTATTCCCACAAGATTCCCGTGATACTCACTTTTAGTGATCGTGTTCTATCAATAAACCACTATGTCTCATGATATTCTATCATTAAATAGCCATGTCCATCCATGTCCCATGATATGAAATCACCATGTCCCACAAGAAAAATCATTAAATCACTATATGAAGGTTTCCCAAAATGGTACCTCATCCATTTTAATAGGATTTTCCATCCATAAACCATCCATCGTTGGTTCCATTCACATAAAAACGTCGTGCCGAGCCCTTCGCGCGCCGAGCCGAGCGAGCCTCAGGGCCCGGCTCTTCCGAGCATCCTGCAACGGGTGCAGTGTGCGAGCGGACAAGCGGCGCTGGAGCTCTGTCCCGGGCTTCCCAGGGCTCGACTTACCAGGGATTTACGGTAATGGGATGTTACCCTCTGGTAAATTAACTTGTTGAGCCTGAAAATGGCAATATGAGTGGGAAATCTATGGAGTTATCATGAAAATCCACCAGAAATGGAGGTGTTATATGGTTTTATGTGGGAAAATCATGGGAATATGAGTGGGATATACCCTCTGGTTATGACTAACATAGCCATGGTTTTTCGATGGCCCTAATCGAAATAGATGATTTTCCCAGCGAACTAAACCTCCATTTATTTTTGAGATTTTCCATGCCTATGTTAAATAACATAGACCCTGAAAATCACCAATTTTTAGAGGAAACCAATCTTCCAACCCCTATCTACCAGGGTCTATGTTAATTTACTGGAGGGTAATGGGAGTTCATGGGGTTCTGGTTGGTGGTTTGGAACATGACTTTTATATTCCCCAATAGTTGGGATGATGATCCAATCTGACGAACTCATATTTTTCAGAGGGGTTGAAACCACCAACCAGGGTTTTACCCTCTGGTAATTTAACATAGCTATTGAAAATGGCCATTTACAGTGAGTTTTCCCATTAAAAATGGTGATTTTCCATAGTTATGTTAGTTTACCAGAGGGTAATGGAATTTAAGTCTGACTTAATGGGATTCAATGGGATGTCATTCTGATGTAAGTTATTGCTGATGTCCTGGCATGGGTTTGAATTTGCCCTGGGGTAGACATAGATTAGCAGTTATTAAAGGATATATGGAAACGAGTTTGGTGGATTCTCATCGAATTTCAGTTGGTTTCGAAAGGACCCGAGTTTGAAACATCCTCAGATTTTGCCTTGAACCATGGGCTCCAAGTGGTATTTGACGAACAGGGGCCTTGTACTTAAATGCTGTACTTGAATGACATGACGTGTCATTTTCAGCCATATTTTTTCTCGCTAACCGAGGCCCGCAGGGCGAGGGGATGATGGCATGCTACCTGCAGGTGGGATAGCTGCTATTTACCCCTGCAGGTAATGTTGGTAAATGGTTGTAATTCCCATGGAATTCCATGGGTTGTTTCATTGAAAACAGCTGGTGATATTTTATATTAGCCGAGTTTTGAAGACTTGATTCGTTTGAGTCTTTCTCGGATGCATGTGTCTGCGTAGATACATGTTGAAACCTGACATATTATATTTCCCATATTTGAGCATTCCAGTGGATTGCAAATGATGAAGCCACCATTTCCTTGGTCCCTTTCCATGGCCAACAAGGTCCATCTTCCAAAGGGTATCCAAACGATTTGCTGATCGAACCAGGATCTTTTGTGACCGCCACTTTGTAGCAGAAAAAAGGCTCAGAGTGCAGCTTGAGGTCATGAATTCAGGATAACAATGGGATGCATCAACGCAAGAGGCCAAAGTCCTTCGGCTTCAAAATGTTGTCAGAAAAGCTCGGAGTGGAAGGCACTTGCGTCAGAAAGCAGAGCATGTTTTTAATTACCTTGACCTTGGAAACCCTCACATAATGAGATGAATCATGGACACAGAATTCGGACATCATTATCTGAAATATCCATACATATCCAGCAACAAAAACAGTTGGGAAACACAGATGATATGATGACATCAAACATCATTAAGCTATATGTTGACATTAAAAAAAACACATTGGGAAGCCGCCCTAAACGAAAACCGCGCGCAAAGCGCGCGCAAAGCGATCATGGAGAGATGCGCCGGGAGTCGGTGGAGCTGGTGGAGCCTTTCAGGGTTGGGCTCCATATGGAAACTTGCTGGTGTATGATGTTTGAGGATGTTTCTTACCCTCCACTGGGGGGCTGAATGGTGGATTTATCGGAGTAAAAAAGGGCTGAAACTAACAGTTTGCTATTGAAAATGGTCATTTATATTGAGTTTTCATGAGTTTTCCCATTAAAAATGGGTGATTTTCCATAGTTATGACTTACTGGTTCTTAGGGGTAGGTCAACCACCAACCAGATAGATATATTATGATATATTAGCCATAGTTAACCATGATGTTCATTCAATTAACAATCATATGGGATTAACATGGATTAACCAAACGGGTATACTTACTGGTTCTTAGCAGCGAATTTTCGGGAATGATCCATAATCACTATGAATAATGATCCCAGCAACCCCCAGCAACCCATCCATTCCCTACGTTTAGCACCAGTAAGATGATGTTTCTTAATGTATAGTTTGCAATAATACACACACACATATATATATATTATAGTGTGTGTGTTTTGGTGTTTTGGCAGAATCGACGTATTAGTGCATGTCCTGAATTTGCATGAACATGTGGCATGCAAATAATTAAATAAACAAATGTAATACATATATATATATATATATATACAGGTATTATACGCATGTATTTTGAGAAATGAAATGTGATATACAATATGTGTCATATGCTGTTCTTTTCATATATGAAAATCACACACACGCACACACACACATATATATATATATATATATATATATAATATGAAAGTGTGAAATTCGGAAGTGATTCAATTTTGAAACATGACATGACATATGATTCATGGTTTGTGAAATATGTTGTGATATTTGATGAATGATATGAAATATATATATTTGTGATATATGACAAAACAAATAGGAACTATGAAATATTTTTTGATATCATATACATGAGAGATGAGATAAGTTTTGAAAACCATTGTTTATGATTTGTGATTTATATAAGCATATCACATAAACCCGGTATTACTGAACATGTTTTCCCGTCCCGCATGTACATATGTAATATATAATGTATATGTATGATTATGCATATTATATATATGTAAACGTACATATGCATAGCCCCTTAGGTCAGCGTCATCCACAAATACCTTCAACAAGTACGTCTTATCTACAATGGGTCAGCTTGGTGTGCAACGAGCCCGTTATGTTGAAACACACAGCCATTAGGCATATAGTTGCTGATGTTCTGCCATATTTGCAGGCATATCATTAATATGTATATATATATAATACTTATTTATCATATCATATATTGTCATATTATCATGGTTTAATCCATTTTTCCCATTTTTGGACCAACGTCTGTGAGGATGACACGCTAATCTTAGAAATAAGACACAACGGGTGCCAGGAATACGAGCCGACCGGGCAGCAAAGTCGATGCCCCTTGTCACGAACATGACGCAGGATGGTTGATGATTGTGAGGTTTCATGAGGATACACAGACTAAGATATACCTACAAGGCGGTGCCCCATAGCTAGCTAAGTTGGTGCCAATAAACTCCAATAACTATGGTTTATGGTAGATATATCAATATTTCTTATGGTTTATAATATAAACAAACTTATAACTGAGGGGGGGGCACAATGTTGTACCAATGTTAATATCACCAACAATACAGGATGGGCCCCCCAGCCGATAGCGTTCAGTTGCCTAAACTAAATGGCGGAAAAAACTATGGTTTATGGTAGATATAACTATAGTTATTGGGGTTTATATAGAATTGTTTGTAAGCCAACCTATAACTATGGGGCCCCATCCTGTAATAAGAGTAACAATAAACATGATTAATCATCATCACCATCATCGTACTTGTAATAATCAGCGTCATCATCGTTATCATTGATTATTTTCATCCTCGTGATGCTTTGCTATTTTCGTTATTTCATGTTCACAACTTATCATAAATATCTAATTCTATGAAAAATTATATATCCTCATTAGTGTGGTAAACCCGTAACCCCAAATCATCCCCTAGTCACCACCATCTTTATGGGTGGGATTTCAGCCATCCATAGCCATCCCCATACGATTGGTCTATGGCGCAATGTCTGAGGCCAAGACACTGATGGATCGCAGCTTGATTGGCCGGGGGAACCTGTCTTGTAGGCTCTAGCAAGCTACACCGTATCTCTCTCTATGTATGCTTCTATATCTATATCTACATATATATATAATAATCCTGGAGTAGATAGAATCCAGTTTCGTAGGGGGCGTTTTTTTTTTTGAAAAAACCCAGGGTTTTTTGACCCAATACTAAACTATATATTCGGACCCCCTAGATAGAATATT
>Ga0126342_10000979_pt1 | contig 36974 bp, 30 predicted proteins | sample Cyp1metagenome_FD_92528 | JGI IMG/M metagenome (GOLD analysis project Ga0126342, IMG submission 92528) | Coral microbial communities from Lord Howe Island, Old Settlement Bay, Australia - Cyphastrea 1 metagenome | ecosystem: Host-associated > Invertebrates > Cnidaria > Coral ... | reverse complement strand
TGCATTCCATAGAGACCTAGTTATTTCATTCTATAGTGATTTTTATTGGGCAACTCATTCTATAGCCAAAACCTCTCTACAGAATGACCCGTTCCACTACCTACCCTACAAGTACGGGCGATGGGTTATGTAATGTTATATATGAGATTACATACTATGTTAAAACCTATTGAAACTATCAAAGTTAGATATTATAGTTATGATTTCACTACTTCACTGTTCGGAAACCATGTCTTCGTGCAGATCTCCCCAAAAAAATCCGGTGTTGATCCGGTGATTCCATGTGATTTTGATGTTTCGACTGACGTTTGTCCCGTATCATCCAGACTGTGTACTAATAGCGTATAACTATGCTACCTTTATGCGCATAAAGGTCACAAAAAAAAAGCGCATAAAGATCATAAAGGTCACTCTGACCAACATGTTTATACATTTTTTATTATCATGAATTATCAGATCAACATGATTATGTACCGCCGAGTTGCTTACTCCACTATGAATCTCTGCCCCCATTTGTATTCAATAGCCTCAGAAACCATGGTTAAGTAGGGAATTTACACATATTGGTACCATAGTAGGGGATGTATGCACATTGGGACCATAAATATGGTGGTATATAACATTGGGGGAATGGGAGTATCCATTCATATGCATCATTATTACTAATATCCCACGGTAGTTGGTTTAAACTATGTATATATATATATAGTTGATTGCTATACAGGCCATTGATATCCATAATCCATTGATATCCATCAATATCCGTCAATATCCATCGGATCGGACGAGTTTTTGTGGCATCCCATCATAGCTGCGAAGCTGCCGACGCCTGAGTCCCTGTGGCTTCTCTTCAAGGGCTGGGAGAAAGAGGCTGGAACTTTTGTTCGATTTTTCGCCCTGCTGGAAGTTGAGAAGGTTATTATATATATATACAGGGATGAGAACGAGACGATGATTCTGTGGGAAACCCAATCCCATAAACCTATCATTTGGGGATCGTTTATAGAACCCCTTTTTGGTGATTTGTTTGGGTGGTTTAACCAGGTGGTTTATTGGGTTTACCACATTGGGGATGAGGAAGGGACAATGATTATAATAACAATGACAATGAACAACATGTTTGTTGGAAGAAGCATACAGAGAAATCAAGAAACATCAGCAACATATCTATAGAATGCTATAGATAGTATTACGAAGAACGATGGTAATAGTACTGATACTAATCAGTAGCCCTTCAAGCAATCCTGGTCGAGTAGTGGATTTATGTGTTCTGGGGTCCCATGTTTCCCATCTCTGCGGAATGTAACCGACCAACAACCCGAGAAACATATAGAGCCCGTTGAATGCAGTACAAACAGGGAAAAACATGGTGAGTAGTACCCTCTGGCAAGTCAACATAGTTCCGGGAAATCAGCATTTTGAGCAGCTAAATCATCGAACTAAATGGGCCACGGCTTCCAAGCTATACGTTGAATTACCAGAGGAGCAGACATCAACGCATAGCAGTGACCAAAGCCTCTCAAGATGGTTGCTGGTTGGCGGTTGTAGTCTACTTTACTTTAATGATTGTAAAATACGGGTTTGTCTGAAAATGGGCTATATACCTCAAAATACCATAAGTAAAAATCATGTTCCCATAGGTGAAAACTGCCATTTTGGGTATCACCCCCCATTTGAGACAAGCGCATGTCTATATTTATATAGTACAATTTATACATATATATACATATATATCATATATATATATATATATATATATATCATATACACATGTTATATTTGTGATTCACTACCCTGAATGATCAATATCCATCAAGACCCGAGTTCCCCAGCTGGTAGATCGAACCACTCCAGACGGGCGACCAGGTGAATCGCGATGCGGGCGACTTCTTCTTGGGCAAGCAGTTCCTTCCCAAGGTCAGGGGATGCCATCAGCTGAAGATCTACAGCTAACAGGGGTTCGTAAATGTCCCTTTTTGGGGATTTTGAACATCCCTGGCTAAAATATTTGTTGGAAATTATATCCCCAATACTTGGGTGATGTTCAATTGGGACATTTACCCCTGGCTAATGTGGTCAACCCAATGTCATAAATCATCCCCAAGTCATCTGCGTTTTTTGTCGGCGCTATGTTTACCATCCCAAGTCAGTGGTTTATGGCAGTCAGGCTTTCCCACATTGCAACTACCATCGCGGGGGATAGAAGTTCTCGTTGGGGCAACGTTCTGGAGATAGAGTCTATCCTTGCAGCTGAGCCACGAGCATCAAGGGTCTCAAGAGTCCATTCCTCCCACCATCCAGTTCAGTTTGCCTTGTTTGAATCTAACTTGCTTGTTCCATCATTGTTGCTTAGAACATCTTAGAACTGTTGGTAGCCTATATAATCACCATGGGTGCATCAATCACCCATGGTCTTTTGGGTGATCTTACATTTTGTGTGGGTGGATGCTGCCCAATTTCCTTACCCCTTTTATGTTCTGCTGAGTGATGTTTCTATTATTCTCTTGGGTATCCTAATCAAGTGGTTGCATTTGATAACAATCCGTTGCAAATCTATGTATACAAGTATACCCATACAATCACGTACATGTCTCTATATATATATTTGTTTTTAATGAAATACATTTTTATTTAACCAATTATCCATCCACAATCATACATATACTGCATATACAAATATAACATAAAGCGTGCAGCAACTCACCAACTCTCTCTGTAAAAGTCTCCGTGTGTGGCCGTTTTCAGGAGCCTGAGAAGGAGAAAGACATGCGTCTGAAGGACGATTTCCACAAAATCAACACAAGGTGGTGCCTTATACTTAGCTAAATTGGTTTGTAACTACAGTAACTAGGTTTTTATGGTTTTATGGGAATATATCTATCGGTAGATGGGTTTTTAAACCAAGTAAAATTGAACGGCCCCACCTTGCACTTGGCGTTAGCTTCTTTGTCTTTCATTGTTTTGTCTGGATTTGTTTGGCAGTTTTTCTAGAATTTGAACCGAAGATAAATTAATGCAATACCCAAGCGCATCAATTCATGATGTGAATCTTCATTTGTTTTACAAGATTCTGCCAGTCTTCCCATTCTTTATAGTTCCAGGAATTGTATTGTATCATTAGTCCACCAGGAAATTCCAGGAACAAATGCAGGAGTCGGAACCCCCCAATGATTGAAAAGGACGCTATCTGAAAAAGGCTGCTATAGTTAGAGAATACCCCTTTTGAAACGTTCCAATACATCCCGCATGATAAATATGACTAATCTTATAGGGACGAAATCCTATGGTTGATGATGGTTTTCCCCGTTCAGATGGCCATCAATTGGGGTGCCAACACATCTTACGCCTGATATGTTGGCACGATTGGACATAGAATGCTTAAAAGGAACGATGAGTTTCACTTGGGACACAACTGGAAAGTTTTTACGTGTTTGTCCAGGTCACAGGATGACATGGGACACGAGGCATTTGGATCATTTTGGCATTGACTTGGGATATTATATCTGAAAATTGCGTAGCCCAAAATCCCAGGGTCCCCCATATAGTTTTATTTGGGATACAGTGATATCAGTGGGATGTTCTGTTCCCAGTTCCCACATCAAGTATAGAAAACCCCATTGGAATGGCTGTTTCGTGGTTATATTTGGGTAAACCCCACATGACTAACAGTAATTTCATATACCCTCTGGTAATGACTAACATAGCTATGGAAAATCACAATTTTTCATGGGAAAATATCCACTATTTCTATGGCCATTTTCAATAGCTATGTTAGTTTACCAGAGGGTATGTTCGATCATTTGGGAGACAACCTGACACCATCTGACACCAGTTTTCGATCATTTTTGAGGGAAACCTATGGAAACCAACCAGGATATCTACAATGTGAGGCCCCCGTTCGATAGCTAAGTTGGTGCACATAACTCCAATAACTATGGTTCATGGTACTTATAACTATAGTTACTGGGGCTTATAAACCAACTTATAACTGGGGGGCCTCACATTGTATGATTATCTATGGATGTGCCAGGGTAAACCCTCTCGCATCTGGAGGAGCTGGAAAACGGACGCCTGGCCATGTTCGCCTTCAGCGGCATCGTGACGCAGGCGGACTGGAGGTGAAGGTGGTGCCAAACAAACGCACCGATGGCAACGGTGATGGAAATAATGGTTATATGATGGTGTTAATGAATGGTGATTAACCAATGATTAATACTGGTTAATCTGGTGAATACTGGTTCATAATGGTTACGGTTACTAATGATTAATCTTGAATATGCCCTATTGATGGTGATTAATGGTGATTACAGTGGTGGTTAATGGTTATCTCTATGTGTTTACCCTTCGGTAATCAAACGTGGCTGGCTGGGAACCTCAAACTAACTGGTGGTTTTCACTGGACATCCTAAAGGTTACCTTATGGAACAGTATGGGGCGTAACGATGCAATATACTGGCATCATGGAATATTGCTTAGTGGCGATGTATTTTTTCATATGTAATGAGACACTTGATGGCGATATACTGATACAATCGTTGAAATGGTGGATATTAAAGCGATGTGAATGGTATATTGGTTAATACTCTCTGGGAATTCAACCAGTACTATGGAAGCTATGTACAATGTACTGGCCCGTTTGGTTCGATGAAATGGTGGAATGTCCATATCTAGATATGGAGAGTAGTTTGATGGTTCCACTAATTCCTCATGTCATTTCCATATTATTTCCAAAGCATGTCCATATGTGTAATAGTTTGCTTAGACATATTTGATATCTATCTAGTTTCCGAAGATTTTCTCCAAACAAAGGGCTGCCTTTTCTCGAGGCTGCCATCACCGGCAAGACCTGGCCTTTCATGTAGGTTTGGCAGGCTCGGCTTTCGGAACATGGTGTCATACGTGGAGACTTTCCTACCATTTTTGGTGCCTTCCAGTGATGTGAACGTTGGTTTATAAGGCCCATGAATACTATACTTATATCATGTTATATCTACCATAAACCATAGTTAAGCCGGTTTATAAACCCCACTGACTATACATAAACCATAGTTAAGTCACTTAAAGTATCTTAAAGTCGCTTATAAGGCAACTTAGCTAATTATCTAACTATAGTTAACTATAGTTATTTCCAACATAAACCATAGTTAAGTTAAGCCACTTATAAGGCCACTGAACGCTATCGACTGGGGGCCCCATCCTGTCCTATGCTGGATAAAAAACCTCTTAAGATATGACGAAAGTCGGAAACGTCGGAAACGTGATGGTTTGAACCATGGGATTTGGGGCTTAGGGAATCGCTAGCAACAACGATATTAAGGGGATGTGTGAAATCCAATGAAATTCACAAAACAAAACATTTATCAACCTTTGATTTAAATGGGTAGTTGACCTTCCAAAACAACCTAAGGGTCTAAGGAAAGCTCTTTGTTTTCCTACGCAAATGTTCTACCTTCATGGTGGGTGTTCATGGTTATTCCACATCTAAGTACTTTCGAATTTTGAATTACTGTTTTTTTGTTTTGAAGGGCAATATGCAGTTTAATAATGTTTAATTAATCTGTTGCCATGCATGGGAATAAGTACTGACCAGCTCAAAAAAGCAGACGAGGTATTCAAATTTGGAAACGACATCGGGAATTTTGCCAAAAATAGGGATACTGATACCTCACAATACGTACAGTATCAATTGTTTACAGCATCAGGACTGTATCGAATGGTTTACCTTAAAAAGGGGGCATGGTTATCAAAGATTGGTGGTGTCACATCTACCCCCATGCGATAGCATCCTTTGCTGGGATGATATTCTTGTAGATATTTGGCGAGGTCCTAGTATTTTCATGTATTTTCTGGTCAGACTGGTCAGACCCACAATTTGATTGGCTAAATCCCCGATTTTGGTTGATCAAGCATGGATAAAATATGATACATGGATAAAATATGATAAGACTTAAATCGTTAGTTCAGTTGGTCAAATCACCATTTTGGTTTGAATCACCATTTTGCTCGGTTCGATTCGGTTCAATCCCCATTTTGGCCACTTTGGTATCACCATGTTTATGTCATGTTCACATGGTTAAATCATCCCAATTGTTGGAATGCTCCTGCAAGTTTTCCCGTGGGGCCAAGGTCTTAAAACAGCTGCAGCATGAGTTCAGCTCAACTCCATCACTCCGTTCTGTGCCTCGGCCGAGTAGTTGTTAATGGTGGTTAATATATGGCGGTGTTAATTGTCAATCGTCGCTTTTTCGTGGTTGGATAGTGATCAGGTCTCCCAAACCCATGATATTACTAGAGGAAATATCGGATACACCGGAAAATGACTCTGTGACAACAAACTACATGAACTGATTGAAATGTATACCTATGAGCCTAGGAGCCAAGATTGGTTGGCCCAAGATGTGGAATGAAAAGGGCAATGAGATCGTTGAATTTCTGGGGAGCCTTGAATTTGGACCCTACCATTGTTACATCAGTACACCCTTGTCGTTGCAGGTGCTAAATCCAGGCTTCCGTTCTCCAAGGTCAGACTACTATGGTGGGCCCAACACCTGTCGATTTTCACGCCAACCAAGAACAATGGAGTTTGCCCCACACATAAAAGTGTTTCATGATTTATACACATCAACCCTGGATTTTTTAGATTCGTAACCACACATTTTGATGCTTCACCTTCCCCTGTCAGTGGGGGCTTCAATAAATATCGAGTCGCCTTGCGTTGTGTCCAGGACTTTTTGATGTGGAGGAGCTGTTCCAAGTTGAAGCTGAAAAGTGTTTTTTGCGCGACTTGGGGACTTGGTTGTCCAAACATGGGGATAACGGGGATAATGCCCCCCTACAATGTAGCCCTTTTTTTACTGGGGAACGAGGATGATGCGCATCAAATTTCGGGTGAAAATCTCTCCAGATTTTGCCAAACATTGTGGATCCCGATTAAACATGGCATGTTGGGAATTGGAATGCTTGGCAGAGATGCGGGAGAAGCTCAGTCGTAGCAACAGCTTCATTTCTGAGACATTCTGGGTACCTCATCCGGAAGAGGACAACCCCTTCAAATTCATATTGCACACAACTATGCATATATGTATGTAGAATACACTGTACATTTATATACATGTGTATATTTGTATATCTAAATATATCTAAATATGTACATACAATTATACAATTATATACAATTATACAATTATATCAATTATATACAATTATATACAATTATATACACATACCAGTTTTTCACATATATGTAGAGTATATATTGTTTATATATATATATATGATATGTCCATTTTGGTCGGATGCTTAAAATGCGGCACTTTTTTGAGTGTTGGCAGCTTCATGGGTGGCTGCAAAGGTTGTCGGTGGTGAATAGGATGCAAAATCCCATGACATATCCCCATCATATTCCCACTTATGGATACTTATGGTTGGTGTCTTACCCATAAACCATCCATGGCTTCCATGCCGGCTCTCTATTTTTGATTGCGAAGACTCAAAAATGCGGACTGTACATGGAATGGCCACAATCCAGTTTCAGCAGCATGTTTTCCAAATTCAAACGCTAAACATGATCTATTGAAATCCATGTGATTAGTTATTTCAATTTCATTTACTACTTCAGGTATTAGCTGCAGTTCATTTGCTACATTCTATAGCTAGATTACAGAACTAACGATAGATGTTGCCTTCCCGTTGACTGATACCTGGCATGCTGGTTGCTTAAAATTTAGCGCATCAAACTTGAATTCGGCAACCTCGGGTCCTTTGTGCCTAGCATAGCCTAGTATGACTATAATTTCAGAATGACTTGCTTATATCAGAATTGTAAAATTCTTTACTTGATGTGCATCACAAGCACTTAGTGCTTAGGAGCCCATACAATATGTATAATTGTGCGCATAGGGAACAGGAGAAAGCTTCCCACTTGCGATTCTGTGAACCAGCCAAGAGGAATGCACATCCAGTTGTCAGGTGTAGCTATTGAACTCAAAAAAAAACAGGAGATCATCCAGAACTGTGGCAATCTCCTGGCGGAGCTCAGCTCCATCCCCCAATTCTAGATGATCTACCCAATTTTTCTGAGATGGGAGAGAAAGATGCTAAAATTGCCCATCTAAAGAATATCAAGGACCTAATGTTGGTATATTTTGATAGGGTCCAGATTTGATCACCAGAGAGTAGTCATCAAAAATCCCACTGGTGCGCGGCCTGCAGCCAGCAGCTCAAAGACCGGCAGTCGCGACAGCAGCAGATTGTACCGAAGAACCATGGCTGCTCGCGTCGTCACGGGGCACAAAGTTCGCGGCGGGTTGGTGGACTTAGTTGATGGACTTGGTTGATGATGTGGATTGACTATGATTATGAACTATGAAACATAATGATATCACAATTATCATAATTATGAACCATAATAAATATCATAGTTCATTATGTTGAATAATTATGAATCATAACACATAACCTCACGACGATCAATGATACGTACAGCTTCCCATCAAGTTCTGGAGGTTTCGGCAATAGAAACGATCCGGATTTCCATCAGCCAAAATGGAACACATTAAACGCCATGAGTTCGGGAGAAATTTTCAATTCAACTATCAGGGGCTTCAACTATTCTGGATTTAAACAATATAATGATTTTGTTTATTAATTTGTGGCAAGCTCATGGCAAACAAAGCTCTGTCAGTGATGCTACATGTTGGAGCAAATGTTAAGAAGGCCTTGAATCAATACAGCACAAGTATCCACTCCTGCTAAGATCCAAGTCCAATGCGATTTGTAGAATGAATCATTAAGGGAATCCCTCAGCCAATCGAGCCAATCCTCTATTGATATCTGTTGTCAATACAACCTTTTTGTTGTTAGACCAGCCTGGTACTGGTAATGTTCATTTTTCTTCCGTCTTTGTTTGTAAAATATTGCGGAATGAAACATCTTGGAATAACCGCTCACCTTGATTCTTTTAATATTATCAACATCGACTTCGGAGGACATCAAGAAATCTTGCTTGCCATGATGCCATGTGTTTATTTTCCAATATGTTACATGATTCTCCTTTGTGAAATCTCCAGATTCGACCCTGGATTTTGGACCGTGCTCCCATCATGTGCCCTTCTTCCTCGACCGAGTCTCTGAGTCTCTGAGTCTCGTTCTAGGCATCGGCTACGGCCTTGGCCCTCTCCGCCGGCAGCTGCATGGCATTTGTGGCACCAACTGCACAGGACAGTAGAGTCTAGAGTGATTTACATGGGGATATCTTGTGGGATATATGATGACATATGGGATGCAGCGGGTATAAGACATAATAATACATGATAATTGATTATATATCATTGATATGACATGATACTGTATACGTTTATGTTTATGTCGGGACAAAACGTCCTGGAGTCAATTTGTGAGTCTTATTTTGGAGGTTTTGACTCAGAATTAGAGGGATCAATACTAATTCAAATGCAGAATTGAAATCGGACAGAATCCCTATGTATATATATATATTAGTACTGACAGACATACATGTCCAGTATTGTGTATTTAAGAATCCATTCCTGTTTCCTTCGGTGATATTTCCCCTGTTACTCTGTTACTGTGGCAGGTGGTCTCAAAGATGCATTGGATAGGCAGCAATTGACCTCAGAAACCTGAAACTCAGGCAGTTCAAAAGCATCGGATCTGGGTAAATTATAACGACCTCACTGCGACCGAACCCTGGAATCATGGTTAATAAGGGAAATCATCCCAAATGGCTGCAAGATTCAGGTTAGTGAAATATTATAATTTACCCAGATAGGATCAAATCTCAAGCCGCACACCCAGTTGCATCAATAGGTGACAGTCTTATCAGGTTTATCAAAGTAATATCACCCAGTGTTTTGGTGGACAAAGTGACAAAGACCTGTTAGTAATACTTATTATCGAACAATATTATTGATTCACACAACCCATGTACCTTGCCTATGAACATACTCATCTACAGTAAGTGTACATATACGTGCACGGTACCCTGATTGAAACATTGTGTCAAGCTATTTACCCTTATACTATAAGCCCCTATCTTGAGCCACACTAAATCACACCAAAATTATTCACTCATACCAAGTTAGATTTTATCCATCCAGACCAACAGATTTCCGTATCGTATCCCTTTTATAAACCAGCAGGACTCAACATTATATAGTATTCGTACCAACTAGTTCTGCTTAATAAACCACAAAATATATGCGTATAATTGCATGTATAAATATATAATACTATATAATGTAAAGAACTATAACAACATGTATATATGTATTTAGATATATATATGTATATATTTATACACTACATTATATATATATATATAGTATGTATATATATATAATGTATGTATGTATAATTACATACTATTCCTTGATGCTGCTATATTACTATGTTTTTAATGATCTTCATGCTCACAACTACCCCAGGACAGCTCCGTGGGCCACCTGCGCGCTGGCCATGGCGCCTCTGCCCCCAGTGCTCCCCGCTCCAGCGGCGCCATCGGCGGCATCGCGGGGCTCACGGCAGTGGCCACGGTGGGGCTGGCGGTGAGCAGCCGCAGTGCCAAAGCAGGACCCCGTTCTCCGTGGCGCTGGGCGATTTTTTGGAAAAACGAAGAAACATGTGGGTCTCATCATGATTTAACCGGCAAAAGTTGTGTTTGACCCACAACAAAGATGGGGTTTGATCATCAAGATTTGGGTTTGAATATGTTTGAATGTGCTTTAACCACACACACAAGGTGTGTAATATTGTGTAATTACAGTACGTATAAACATGTATAAACACACATCAACAGTACTGATAGTATGGGATGGTTTCCCATGATGTAGATTTATTCAACTAGCAAGTACTGTAGAAGTGTAGTTGAGCTATTCCTTATTCAGTTGATTTCTTGACACTGACCTCGCCTCGCCTCGCCTGACCTTATCCGACGTCGTGAGGCACTGCCCGAAGGGGCACCGTGGGTGTTTGCTTGCCTCTGACGGACAAGTTCGATCCCTTGAACTTGAGCAGCACAGAGCCTTGTGCAGTGATGGTTACCCAACTGGCCAAGCGAAAATGCCCCAGAACATGATGGGATTGGGGTAGGGGAAATCATAATTACATATAATTACTATGGCCTTCAACTTTTTTCTTTAGGATTTGTGACAGGTGATCAAGATATCGATTGGATTTCACAGGCCAGAAAGATGGGAGATGATGGGAGGCGCGTTATTTCCTACTATATACACACATAAGATTGTAAATAATTAAATAATATTAAATATGAGACTTGTTTCCCTTCCAGTGCTTTACAGCAGACCAGCTCCGGTGTATATTGAGCTACACTTTGCCACATCGGGAGTTTAACCAACACTTGTGGGCAAATCCTTCAACAGCGGTGACATCATGTCAGACCGGACTCCAATTGCAATTAGACCTTCTGGATATCCATAAATATGTGATGATACTGTGATATTTAAACACGTAGATCCAAAAGTTATTTACTGATCCGAGGCTTGTTAACGCAGAACCTTGCGGTTCGAGGGAACCATATGTTACTGTATATGTATGTAATTATACATAATTATCTATATACGCATATATATATATATATATTATATGTATATATATATATATAATTGTATATATATATATATATATATATACATACATACATCCACATGTTGTGACCCTTAGTTGAGCCCTAAACATGGGTACCCTGTGATAGTTTCACATAGCTATTGAAATTCGCACCATTTTTTTTCATAGCTAAAGCATCAAAGTCAATGAGCCATAGCTTCCATAACTATGTTGGATTACCAGGTGGTATTAACCTGGATGTTCCATATATGGATTAATTAACCATGGTATCAACATTAGTTAACATTTATCCAACATTAACATAACACATCAATGTTTCATTGACATCCTGTTTTCATGTTCCATGATACTTCCATTCTATCCTCATCATACCATCATACCCGCCTCAAAAAAACGACACGTATCGAGGATGCCAAGATGGACCGTTACACCCAGGTGGAGATCAAGCATGGAAGGCCGCTGTTTACCCTGCAATGAATGCCTGAATGGGGACACTGATGAATCATGAAACTTGGGGTACCATGGGGTAAACGCGTGGAATGTGGTAAATCCAACGCCACAAACCATCCTTTTGGAAACTGTTTGTTTTTATCTCCCCAAGTATTCGCCCCCAGTCATAGTCATAGTGTGCAATCAAGGGATACCATGACCCGCCAAACCCGCCATTGATCCCTGCGACAGGGTAGCCATGATCGCCACCATGGGTTATATCATGCCAGAGCTTTTCCGATTTCCTGGCTGCGAGGACGGATGGGTCGTATTTTGACTGAACTCGATTGCCTGCCACAATATAGTAATATGATGCAATATGTAATGACATCTAGATAATGTAGATACATGTGTGTGTTTGTTTACTTATGATAGATAGATATATATATATAGATACATTTATATTTAATTAATTATTTACGAAATGTAATCATGATCGATATTGGGTTGAACCCAACCATTTTGGAAGACATACGGACTATGTTTGCTGACCAGGTACGATTTCTGGAATGGTCAACAAGTAAGGGTATGACTACCGGCGAAGTGTTGGATGTTTCAAACAAACCTCACTGTGACAAAACGAGTGTCACTCAAGATAGTTATTGTTCAATCACGTTCATTGTTCAATTTATTTCATGTGTGACATTTACTGTATGTGAGATCTAATTAAACACATGGATACCCTCTGGTAGTTTAACATAGCTATTGAACATGGCCATAGAAACAGTGAGTTTTCCCATTAAAAGTGGTGATGTTCCATAAATGTCACAGATCTCCTGGTGGGAGCGTCCGGCATCCTGTGGATGGTTGGACATGGTTGGACCGTTGGACGATGGATGTGTGCTGGTAGCTATATGTTTCATCTAACTACAGTCACAAGCATTCAACAAATGAATGTGCAAGTAGATGTAAAACGATTGGAACAATGCAGATACTGACGCCTGGTTTGACCGAGACGGTACTGTTGAAGAGAACGATTTGGTTCACCATTAAGCTTAAAATTCGAAACAGATGAAGTATGAAATAGAGCTCATAGCGAAGAAAATTGACAAGGTGGAAGACCGCATGAAGCAAAGTTGTGTAATGCATCTCCGACCCGATCTGGGCAACAGAAATATAAATTCATACGTTGAAAGCCTTGTAGAAATACAAAAGCAACATGACCATCAAAGGTTTTTTTTTTTGTGACGCAGATGCTGATAAGGTGTTATTATACGACAGGTGTATCAACATCAGTGTTCACATCAGTGTTCATGTTATTTTTACCGGACAGACAAATGCGAACAGGATAAAAACTAACAACCTTAACAAAAAAGGAAGTGGAAAATCAGCAGAGGTAGGGCCTAGCACACTTTAGAGGACAATTACCACTGAAACTGCATAGAAAAGACATCAATGGGTGAACTTGTAATGCCTTGAAGCCTATAGAACTGGGCAAATGGCAGCACAATATTCCCGTATATCAACTTGTATCATATATACATTTATGGAATATATACACAGCTATAGATACAGATACTTAGAACGATACTAGATAATCAAACAGGTAGGTAGATAGATTAGATGGGATCATTTCAGATTTGGATTGAGTTGTTTTTTTTTTTTAAACGTGTAACTCATCGTATAGATATTGTATCCAATACAAAATAGGATAGTAATGATACTTATATATATATACATGATAATATCTACAGATTCACTTAGAATAGTGATCAAACCAATGGACATCTATCTGTATTCCAAATCAATCTTGACCAGTTGTCAATTATAGTCAATCTCATATAAATCATTTAGATACAAAATTATAGCAATGTTTTTATCCAATAGATCCGATAGCCATTTCTTGACCCCATCCATCGCCATCGGCCGCTGGCAGTCCTTTCAGCACGGTCTCGGCGCCTTTGAGTCCATTCCTGTGGAGGGCTGGGTGCAGTTGGTGGCCTTGCACCTTGGACATCGGATGACAGTGATCGAGAGGGCGGTTGAGTGGGTGTCCAAGGAATGGATATAATGATGGATATATATATATATATACATAAGGTATATATATATACTTACGTAAATATATATATACACTTATATATATACACTTATATATATACATAGTATATTATGTATAATTATGTATATATATATATACATAAGATGATATGATCAATGAGAGAAACCTGGGAATCATGGGCAGATTTAGCCCAAACATAGATGAAATAAATAGAAATACCAAGGGGATATCCAATAAGAATGGGGATTGAACGCAACGATAAGTCGGGAAAGCAGGGATATAATGATATAAACGGATATGCTGTCGTAACCAGCAGTATGATTTTTGGCAATGGTATAATTTTAATTTTACCGGCACACCAGAAAATCGTAAGTTTAAGAAGGAACAGATGATGTTTTTTGGGCATTGAGGGTACGGTACCTCATTGTCAGATGCAATTGTTTTTGGGTGATCATTAAACCCAGCTGTGAAGATAATTTTGGTCCATAATACCAGTCAAGCCGCGGGGAAATCTCTTTGGATTTTCACTGATTTGAGTTGGTTTGACCAACCAATCACAGTGGGTGGATGGGGTAAGTAAGGGCATCCGTTTGTAAGACATGGGGATATTTGGAGGTTCTTCCTTGAAATCAAACGTTTGTGATATGCCCTATTCTCGATATGCATATGGGCTCAGACCCCCCACAAAGTGGATGGGGTAGATGTAAGTATCACAGAGATAGGGTGCATCATGCCACGTGATACTCAATCATTGGCTCATACTCCCCCCATGAAGTGCAACAGATGAAGCTGTCCTTACCTTTGTTCTCCTTTATTTTGGGGGGAACAGTTGAAACCCACCCAGGATGTCTTGGCAAAAAATCTAGATAAGTTGAAACATGTTCCAACCCAAGTCCTTTTTCTGTTGAAATTCACCATTTGTCACCAATAGACATCATATACTGTATACGTATACATATGTATACATAAATATATATATATATATATATTAGACACATACATATACATATGTATATATATATATACATATACATACCTACATATAATACATATATATACACATACATATGTATTTATGTGTATACATGTATATATTTTTGTATCTGTATATGTATGTATATACATACATATATATATATATATACATGTATATTTACATATATATTTATATACATATATATATATACATATATATATACACAATATACACAATATACATACACATAATAAAAGGGATGCACCCCAAAATCAATGGTATATCATGGTTTTTCACCTTCCCCATTTCCCTGGCCGGGGTATCCCCCTTCAGGGTGGGTGCCCATGAAGTCTTGGTGAAGCCACGTCAAGGCGCCGGGAGATTGTTTCAGGTTGTCCAGTGGTGAGATATGATACCCTCTGGTTATGTCAAAATAGCTATTGAAAATGGCCATTTATAGTGGATTTTCCCATAAAAAAATGGTGATTATCCATAGTTATGTTAGTTTACCAGAGGGTATCACAACCAAGCAGTTCATCCGATTTCATTGACCCATTTTGTTTTTCTTGTGAATCCCATGGTGCTTTCCACTTAGCGAATGGTAGAAACAACCCAGGATAGTAAGTCCCCGAATTGAAGTTATCCTATGCATATGTAGTCTACAACGTGAACTGTTAAAATCCTACTTCTCAACCAGTTGCTTTGTGGTTGAGTTTCTTCGGTGTATGTACGTATTTATATGTACATATATATATAATATTCATTTATTTAAACACAGCTACAAACACTTACTCACTAATCAATTGCTAGTTCAGTTACGAGCCAGTTTCTAGTTGTTATAACACTGACATTCACTAACCATATAGTGTACCCGCTTGTAGTCAAACGCAATGGAAAATCCCCATATCGATGTGATTGTTCATTCAAATGGAAATTTATCGAGGATTTCCTGGCAGCCATTATGTGGATTCTGAGCTTGAAAGGTATCAACCAACATTCCATCAATATTCCACTATATCCCCATTATATATATATATTATATAGAGATATCTAACCATATTATATATGCCCATTCTATCCCCGATGTTTCCCCCATGATACCACCATTTGTTGGTGAAATCCCCATTTTTCTTGGTGAAATCCCATGATTTTCCCATGGATTTCCCACCGCTTGGTTCGAAACTCCACGGTTTTGCAGGTGGTTTGGGCCCATCGGACTTCGGCCTTGGCACTGAATTGCTGGACGGCATTGATGATGAGGAGAGCACCGGCAACTAAAAATGGCAGGCCATCAACATATGGCATGTTAAATTATGTATGATTATGTTACATTATGTTTGATTAAATGTGTATTTATTTGATATATTAGCTATTTGTTTGTTGAAACACACTGTGTATATATATATATATGTACATAAGTATACGTAGATGTACATTTGTTTAACACCTGGCAGTCAGAGATACAACATCCTCAACATACCTCTACACCGATGGTTGAGTTCCTGTGATCAATCAGAATTTGGGACTTCAGCGATCAAATTTAAAGATGGAGCGGGTTGGTAGTTCCAGGGTCATTAAACCTCTACTAGAGGTCCTGGGAGTACGATCGGAATGAAACGATGTGGACAGGGGTCAAGAATCAAGCCCAATGAGCCATAGAGCTTTCTCAATTTCAAGAGAGAAAACACATTCTTGATACCAAAGTTTGACCTATACCAATATGGCCTCAGCACAAACGGGTTTATGGTTACTTTTATGGGTTCCATCAATGATTCACAAACCAACCAGGTTTGGCATGTTGAGACATGATGGATATAGACACCGTGTGGAGGTTTCCTAAATTGGGGGATCCCCAATTGCTGGATTGTTTATGAGGGAAAATCCGAAAATAACATGGATGATTTAGGGGTACCCCTATTTCAGGAAACCTCCACATAGGTGCCTCCTCTGGGTACCGATCCGGATTCGTACTTGCCATCAGTATTTTGCAATGTGTTGAGAGTATGTGTATGGATGTGAATAGACGTGAAACCTGTAAGGCCCACATGTATGTAGAATATATTCTGACATATGATGTGATTTCGTTTAATGAAAAATGCAAAGGTAAAGGAACAATCATATATATATATATATATACTGTACATTGTATGAAGGTACAATTTTCTATAATAATAACAGACACTACTAGTACTGTAATTGTAATGTTAGTCTGCAAGAATCGCCAGTTGTCTATAATAATGGTTTCCGAATCTTATCATTGTCAATAGATGTCAATAGTGAATGTTGAAACAATCAATAGATGTCAATAGTGAATGTTCAAACATATCACAACAAATATATCATCTATTTTCATCTACAGTAGTTACTCTTTATTTTTCTGATTATTAATTCTATTTCACCTTCATTTGTTGCCGGTAATTGAACGCCATGGAAAGTATGGCCCATGTGATGATTTTCCATGGCTATGTAGGTCATCACCAGAAAGTACAGGAGCTGGAACGCAAGCAGACTGCGGAGCGCAACAACGGCCACTCGGCGAGTGGGCTTTTTCACACTCCGAGGATGGGAGGGGACAGTTTACCACAAAAGTTCCTTTTTGTTAGTGGTAAAGCTATGTAGAAATCAAGATGTTCTGTATGTGTTCTTTAAAATCACTCCATTGATAGAAAGCTCCAGATGATTTTATGAATGATGGATGGTAGGGGGAACCAGCAAGACACTCTCACAACTTTAACCAACATGTCTCAAGGGGTTTGAAACTACTAACCTCATCATGATATTAATTCTTGGTTTCATCCGATCCAGTCCACACAAATGATAGTTGGCAGGGAACCCCCCAAAACGACTTTGTTTCATGCTTGTCAACTACTCTATATAGCTGGCCAGATTGGTGAATAGTGACTTTGGTCAATGGCAGATGTTCGAGGAACATGACTTTAACAGTTTGTGAAAAAGTCTGAGATGTATTGTAACCTCTCAAGGTGAGCCTTTTTGACTGACCCTGATTTTTCCGATCTTTCCGCCTTGCAGTACAGTAGCCAACAATAGCAACAATCAATGTACAGTATGGTTGTCCCCATGACTCACACAGATTCAACTCTCCGGAAAGAATGGGATGGCCCTGGGATGGCTTAGCAGGCTTAGCAGGCTTAGCAGCCGAGGTCGTTTGGCCATGATTGCCATCATGGGCCTGATGGTGCAGGAGATGGGTCGGTACCCGATGGTCCTTTCGAGAGATTCAGCGCTTCACTTTCTGCGATCTTGTGGTTTAGCACCGGGTTGAAACATGTTGAAACAATTTCATGAAAAACAAATGAACAAACAACAATAGCAGTATGTTGTGAGAGACGAGGGTTTGGTTAAAGTCATGTCCAACGTTTCATGGCACTGCCGGAGTTTCGGACCGAACACTTTCAACTCATTGGACACACACTGTTGAACTCAATGATGTCCGTTAAAATTGACATACCTAACAGAGATTATGAGTGCCAATAAACCCCCAAACCATCTAAACAACAACGCGGGAACAGTCCCATTTTCGGTCCAAGAAGGTTTAGAGCAGCAGAACGACCAGCGATTTTTGGGACACAATCCACCACTAACTCAGGTGGTTTTTTTGCAACCTGTGAGAAGTGGAAAACAACATCAATCTTTCAGCACTAGATATTTTGTGAAGTTTGGTGCCTACCCAACCCCGAGTGACACCCAAGCTGTATGGGTATGGCTCAAAAATGGGGCACTACTTGGGCTTTTTTAGTGTTTCACCGTCCAAAATGATGTTGAATGATGATGAGCATTTTTAAGCCATACCCAAGTGTGGTTTATTTTTAGATTTTGCGTCATTAAAATTGTCGTTGATGGGGGGTCATTTATCTCTGAATTCAGGACGGCATGTTCGGAGAGCCACCTTTGACTTACATGTCTAAGAACGGTTGGTGGGGCGAGCCGGTGCAGTTCTTTGTGCAGCACATCAACAACTGCCAGCCACTGGGATGTGGATGAGCCATACCCCCTGGTTTTCTCACATGGCCAACTGGGAAATCCCAAGTCTTTATTGGAAAATTACTTGACATGCTTAGATATTTCATGAAATACATATATAATCATATATACATGTATTTCTGATACATGTATTTCTGAATCTCTATGTATTTTGTAATATCATATGTAGATGTAGATGTAGAGGTGCGCATCCGGCTTCCGCCGTGAGAGTTTCGCAAATCTCAGAATTCGTGGCTCCATTTTTTATCCAGACCTTGGAAGCCACTTATTATTGGTCGTTGTGTGCGTTACCCCTGGAAATTCTTAGCTGCGGGTAACAACCCCATTTTGTTTGTAAGTCCCACATCTAAGCTATCTGGAAAGCTACTTGGGTCGCCGAACTAGCCTTCTCCTAGCCACAATCTGGTAGAAAGAGGTAGTCAGAGTGTTCTCATATGAGGAGTTCGGGAATGCTTACCTACCTGGTGCCTTGAAGGGTAGGGTAGTGAAAGTTGTCAATCTAGATGATCGTTGATCATCCAAGTCAGAAAAGAAGGAGGTTTGCTTCATAGATGCCGCAGATCAGCAAAACAACAACTCATCTCAGGATCTCAAGTTCGTCCATAGGGCTCATAACCCAACAAAGCCACCCTGCATCATTTGACGATTGTCCCAGTGGGGATGGATGAATGGGATAGTCATCGACGTCATCGTTGCACATAAACATGTTTGGAATTATATGGAATTATACTATTTTATATTATCTTATATATTATTGTATCATATCATATCATATCATATCATATCATATCATATGTTGTTATATTATTGTAATATACTATATTATTTCATATTATCCTATATTATATTGTATTTCACTATAATATGTGTTCTTATTCTTACATCTATATCCACCACGTTTACTCCACACGTCGCTTGCTCTAGGGTACCCCTGGTCCCATGTTGGTCCGGGAAAACGATGGAAGCTGATTTGATAAACCCAGTGATAGTTCTCACATGTGGGGAACATGATGATGTTTCCTCTGGGATTGTACCCTCTTTTCTAACATAGCTATTTTGAACATTTTTCACATCACGCTTTTTCATAGCTAAATCATCCTTTTGATCATCTAGAAATGGGCCATTTTCCAATGGATTTTTTGGGGTTCCATATTTTGACACACCCCAGGTCCTTCGATGGCTCACTGATCCAAAACGGCAGCATCTGCGCCCTGCCAAGCCGCATTGGCCGAACGCAGCTGCGTGCGGTGCAGAAACTCAGCGAGGGACCCTATGTGGAGACGGAGACCTATCCCAAGGACGGATGGTGAAGATGAGTTCATTTAGAATCGTAATGGTACAGTACTGTACATATATATATAATATTACATAATAATACATAATTTAGAATGATCATGAATGATACAGTACTGATAGTTGACCCTCGCTCAACGATTGGAGATGCCTGCAAGACACAAGAGATGGAACCGTGGAAAGGCATTGGATGCCCTATGGCCATTGGAACTTGGAACATGATTACCCACACAGTATCACTTTGGGTACCCTCTGGTGAACTAACATAGCAATGGAAAATCACCATTTTTAATGGGAAAATCCACTATAGATGGCCATTTTCAATTGCTATGTTAGTTCACCAGAGGGTACCCATTTTCTTAGACCCAGATAAACCAAGGAAAGTAAAGCTATATACAAAAAGTCCATGAGATTTCATCCCTGTATCCCATGGATTCTCATTGCTTGTCATGTTTTCTCCATTTGTGGGATCGGATGTCTATCCCGATTGTATTCCCATTTTGTCGATGTATGGTTGTTTAATATTGTTTAATGATCAACTCAATTATTGCTGGCTAAATGATTCTATTGATATTCCATTGTTTACTGTATCATGTTATGATTTTTATGTGTGATGTTTATGTGTCCTGTGTCCCATGTTCTGTTCCCCATGTGATATTCCTATTATACTTTCCATTATGTTCCCATGCATCAAATCACAACACGATGGGACAAGCTGTTCTGACATCACAAGACGTTCTCACCAGGAGATGGAGATGTCTGCTGCCGTGCCATTCCTCCGATATCCTCAGGTGGATTTCGGAACTTCGGGCGGGCGAGAAAAAAAGGGTATCTCTAATAATTTGATAATGAGGCAAACCATCATCAACCTACCGGGGATGTTATATATATATAGATATGCATACAATTGCATACACCAGCTATATAACATCATGATATAGTGGGAACAAATATAATGCGGATAACCAGCATCATGGGTCTGGAGAGAATGGGACAATGGGGATGTTTTGGAGACATCATTGATGGATATAGATTTGTGGCATATTTAATACCCTCTGGTAAACTAACATAGCTATTGAAAATCACCATTTTTAATGGGAAAATCCACTATAACTGGCCATTTTCAATAGCTATGTTAAATTACCAGAGGGTAATCAAGAATATGATATGCATGGATGTGCCTGAACTTGTTATATACCCTTAACTGCAATTGAATGGAGAGAATAACGATAATCCACTGAGATTGACTGCCCTATTTCAGACAAACCCGTATAGCAATGTAAGTGTATGTACCATATATGTTTACATACATGCATACAGTAATGACAAAAAGATGCCGTTTTTACGTAGTGAATTTGAGCAAAATCGTGGATGGGAAAATCAGCTACACATGCTGTCGGTGAAATCACTGCCATTGAGAGGCTTCAACATCACTGGTGCATTTTTAAACATCACTGGTGCATTTTCAGTAACCCCGGCGCTGCAGGAAATCTATATATACTGTATATACGTATATATATATATATATATATGTCCAAATGAGGAGAAAATCAACAGCCTCTGGTAGTCAAACATGGCGTTGCTGGAGCATGCCCCATTTAGTTCTATGATTGTCCAATAAAAAAAGATGCCCAGCTAGCCATGTTTGATGACACCAGACGATATTACTATTAATATTGCATGATGATTCCCTTTATTCGCCTTATACCACCATTTTTGCTGGTGAAATCCATCAGAATTTCCGAATTTCCATCAGGTGCTGAAGGGCTGGGTTGGCGAAGAGAAGGGTTTCGATCCTTTGGGCGTGACGGATGCCTTGCCGGTCTACTGGGTGCGAGAAGCAGAGCCTCGGGTCATGGGATATGAATGGAATATTCAAGGAATATTGAAATGATTGAAATGTTAATGGAACATCCTTGAAGAATGGAGCTTTGAATGGGAAAATAAGGGTGTTATTATTATGTTTTATTCTCTATACATGGTGATTTAATTGGTGTGGTAATGGGATAGTAATGGGATATTCAAGGAGTAGTAATGGGATACTGATGAGATATTCATGAGATGCAGAGTCTTTCACATTTTGACATGTTGATTGTCATGTACACGTACAGTGTATATGGAGAGAGAGAAAGAGAGAGAGAGAGAGACGGAGAGCGACAAACGCACACTGAGAGAGAGAGAGAAGGGGTTATTAGATATTTAGATTGATGCTTGGACATGTATAAAGAGAGATGGATGGATGGATGGATGGATGGATGGACGGATGGATTGATGTCAGTGAGCAGTGAGGATGATGGATGGATGGAAGGATTGATGATATTTTATACTATACAGATCTGTTCAGATGTTTAGATGTTTTTGTTCAAATCAGCATAGATTGCTCTTCAAGAAACAAATCAGTGGATAATCGTATGGGTCATATTATGGGTTTAGATCGATCGATCAATCGATAGATCAGTCTATATTATTATGTATGTGTATACATGTTTGTATTTACCTGTTTATTTTTTAAAAATATATATGTATGTCATGTAATAATAACTGTTGGTAACATATATTTTTGTTCAGCCATCCTTGATGAAATCAGCAAGGAACTGAAGCATGGCCGAGTCTGCATGCTGGCCACTGTAGGCTGGGGTGCCCAAAAAACCTGTGTGCCAAAAAGTGCTGGGTTTGCGATAAAAGTGAGTCGGAAAGTAGGGTAGATATCTCATGAAAGCCCAGTTGTAGATGGACACGTAAGCCGGTCATGAGGGTCCCTGGGCTAGATATAACAATAGAGCCATTCAACCAATATGACCAACACCTCCATTTCGATGACACCCAATGATCCCAATGATATAGGGGGGTTATGGGCCCCAGTTACCACTCAAGGACCATTCTGATATGGATAGACAGGAGGGCAGGCGGTTTTTGTGATGAGGAAGGCGGAGTTAAGACATTTAATGTCTTTTTTCAAAAAAGGGCATTAACCGCATTAACCACATTAACCACATTAACCACTATGGAACATATAACCACATTAACCACATTAACCACATTGGAGGCTTCCATCACATTTGAACCTTCCTGCAAGCAGAACATATTCAGATTCTACGAGTCGCGGGGGATGGTTGGGAGCCATGCACAAAACCAGCAATGTACATATCTTAATGTTCAATAACAAAGAAATTTCCCTTATCTTGTGGACCATATTTTTCTATAACTCTTGGAGTCTCAGGCTTAACTGTCAAACTATCCAAGTCAACACGCTTTGTTGATCTCCTAAGAGTTGGCTACCGTCCCAACGGGTCATGGTGAAAATTAACCCCGCCATGTTGCCGGCACTGTTGCTGTTGCTGCTGACATTGACATGTTGTTGGTCGTTCCAATTTTGTTTTGACCAGAACAGGTTAACCCCCTCAGTCTTGATTAAATCATCTGAACATGTTTGATTTGTGGACGGTTGGCAAACATATGCGGAGGTTTCCTAAAATGGGGGGGAAGCCCCAAATCATCCACACGTCATAAGACTGTTTCAGTGTGAAACCCATGGTGACTTGGGGATCTCCCATGACTTACGACCCCATGGCCCCATGTGTCAATACCAATCAGTTCACATCTTGGTCCACATTTCCTGGGTACAAATTGGGGCTCAACTGCCTGTTCGTTTAAGAATCCATATCATATGGGCTATATCAGCTATATCTATATCATCTATATCCCATAAATTCTGTTGTATTTGCCGGAGAATAGTTGGGTTTTACCTCTGGTCATTTTCCATAGCCATGGAATATGTCAATATTCGATAGGTAAATCATCTACTTTCATAGGTAATTGTCCATGGCTACGTAACAAATTATCAGAGGGTATTCACCCATACCCATATTCCATCAACATCCCATCAAGGTTTACTGCATCCCCACAATAAGTGATTGTTTTGTGTTATACCCTCAATTGTTCAAAGTACAACTCTTACTCATCTCAGCCATACCACTTAAAAGTTTTTATTCAACAAAACAACAGTTATCAACTACCAGAGATTATCAGAGATTACTGTAGGTTTATAGCACAGCAGTTAGTTCCCATAGATAATTACTAACTGATGGTAGATTACTACCACTTATGTTTTTTTCCCCATGAAGTTACCATGAAAAACCCCCCTGACTATCGCAACGGGTCGTAGCTCCAAGGCTGGATTGCCACGGACCTGGGCTTCCGCTTCCCAGGCGACAAGTTCCAGAGCGTCAGCAACGCCTTTGAGGCGGCAAAACCCACGGGGAAACCCAGGAGAAGGTGGCAAAGGTATGACATTCGCCTTACAATTCAGCAAAGGTAAGTTATTGTGATATATTGTGATACATAAATTTATATGTATAATTGTATCTATAATTATATATATACTGTTTGTGTTCGTGTTTTTTCCGAATCAGGTCGATCATTTGGTAAGTTAGTTTGGCCATTGAAGCATGCTGGTTGCTAGAACTTTTAGAGACGCAATGGGGAGTGCCGAACAAATCTGGTTTGAAAATTAGTATGAATTATCCAGAAACAATGGGGGTGATCAAACGAATAATAATACACATGAGTGAATCAACAGACGACCAGGCCTTTAACCAACAACAAACATTGTATGTACTGTATATAAGCAGCAGGAACTGGTTTAATCCACCAAACAGCTGCATTTCACCAACCAAAGAATTCAGAAACCAACAGGGATTCAACCGACGTGGAGTAATGACCAGCAACACTTGTGTATGGATACATTGCATTGAAATAAGAAATAAAGGTTGAAGTTACATGGCGTAGTAGTCGCATTCAAAATAAACACATCTAGTGTAAGTAAATCAGTAAATCCAACATTCTCAGACACACCATCATATTCTTGGTCACTGTATAACTATATATATATGTAAAATTATGTAAATCATTGTCATATCCCATTGATACACCCCACCATTCTCCCAAATACGTCACTATTACGTCCCCTATAAGATAGGTTTTGCCGGTCGATGAGGCCCATGACAAGATGGTTGAGGCTGGTTACATGCTTCCCTTTCTCGGAGCTATTGGCACCTTTGAACTCTATGTCCGGCAGCTTAAAAAAAACAGCTGGTTGGGAAAGTAGATGAAACTGGGATTTCCCAAGATGACATTCAAAATATGGTGGTTTCTTGTGGGAGAAGGATGTGGATCACTGGATACTGATACATGTGTGTCCATCTCTCGCACGTGTGAATATGTGAGAGGTCTTGTAACATTTTGCATGTCTACATGTACATACATACACACTATGCATGAATATGATTATGTATGTACACATTTGGTGGACAGACGAAGGGATAGATGAACAGATAAATACGTAGTCAGATATGGTGCTGTTGAAACTTGAAACATTGGCAATTGAAACTCAACGTTGCACAGCTGGAGCCCAAATGATCTGTTTATTTCATGGTTGGGCCCCCGGGGCTCCAGGTGTGCACAGACCATCCACATGCCATTTAGAGGCAGGATGGTCAAGGTGTTACAGACACATATATCATATTAACACACATCATTCTAGTTCTAATGTTTCTATAGATTTATAATGATTTATGTATATAATATTAATATATATATATATATATTAATCATATATGCGTATCGTAGTTTGCCCATAGCAAGGCTCCCATGTGTTTTCTTTTTCCCGATGTGTCACAGAGCTCCGACTGAGTCCTTGTGGCTTCTCTTCAAGGGCTGGGAGAAAGAGGTGATCGGATTCTGTGGGACGCCTTTGACAAAAGGCATTGACAAACCGTCACCAGTGGGGATGTCATTGAATTAATTGGTTTATTTTATGAAATGTAATGACATATATCACCAACCAATCATCATACAATGTTCAAAACTCCTGTTGATTGATGATTATAGTTATTCAATAGTGAGTCAAAGCATCAACATGTGGGAATATAGTTGATATATTTGATAAAATGATAGTTGGTTGGTGATTATAGGGGATTATCGTACCCCCTAGTGTAGAATACCCTATCCATTAATTATGGTTAGCAGTTGATAGGTGGACTTTATTTGGATTTACTGTGGCTTTCTTGACAAATTCTTGATCAACTGATACAGTAACCTGAACATAACGCAGTTTCAACACCCTCAGTTGAGGATTTGTAAAAGGATTACCAGCCTTTGCAATCAAGGGAAGCACGATCCATGGGGATTTGAATACCAGGGGATCAACCCAAGCTGTTGATTTGTGCACAGGATATCCATGGGGATGGACCAACGAGCTAAACATGGGGATACTCTTTCCGACCCGTGAAATACCCACTATAAAATTGTTGGTGATACCGTGATACCTAAATGCAATTGAGCAATATCGAAATATGTCAAAATCTATTGGGCAATTCCTCATGATGGTCGGTGAATGCAGATTCCCAGTTGATGGAGTATGCTAATCCTCAAGACATAAAGGTAGTACAGCTCCATAAAAAAATGGAACAACTGAGGTTTTGAGACGGCTCAATTGCCATTGCTTGGTGAGTTCTTCCCATTTCGATTTGTTGTTGCCCCAAGTTGTTCGTTGAATCCCTGTGTTGGTTGACTAAGCCCGTGTCTTTTCTTGCTCATGCGGGTTCCATTGATAAAGTATGGTTTTGTTGATTGATCACTGTGTTGGTTAAATTCCTCACGTTGAGTGGTTAAATCATGTTAAGTCCCAATTCTTGTTTTTCAATCCATGTTTTTCGTGGTTTGTTACATCATGTTACATCTGTGTTTCGGTAGGTTAACTTCTCACATTCTTGGTCCTTGAAGCAGCACCAGGTGAATCGTGATGCTGGCGACTTCTTCCTGGGGAAGCAGTTCCTGCCCAAGGACCTTCAATGGATGAGCAATGGATTGTCATATTCATGATGCCAATATTGAATCTACTGCACACATATAATTTCTAAATAGTTTTAATATGTAAAATATACATCAAATTTATATGGCCACGTTTTGTCAAATGTACATTTACATGCATGATAATATATATATAATATAACATGGTTGTATCACACTTATACTGTGTATCTCATATTCTCTAAATTCTTATGATATCCCGTTACTATAATCAACAGAACTTATCTTTGGACCAAGTTCTTGAAACTGATCCATTCCTGATTTTGGCTGATGAAATCCCCAGAAATCCCTATAGGTTTTATGCGGTTTCCAAATAGCACGGTGCCAATTTTGGCTGGTTGGAGCCCGACAACCCATGCTCTTGTCTTTTAGTGCGGCACAACCTACCCAAAAAAGCAGGAGATTTGCTACCAGTGGCCCAGGCAATGATAGAAGTGCTGAAGAACTGGAACTGAAGATATTCAAGCCTTAATTATCAATGAAACTCTGCAAACTTGGGTGTTTGGTGTAGAGTCCATGGTGTTTTTTGGTTGCTTTGGATCTTCCGAGCTATTTCAGCGCTCCTATCTAGGAGCCCGAGAAGGAAAAGGACATGCGATTGAAGGCGAGGGGGCAGATAAAGTGTGGGGATGGGTCAATCCCAGATATCTCCAATATGGGTCATGATATATCATGATCTGGGTTGGTCAAAAAATTGGTTAGTCTATCTACCAAAAATATCAACAACTGCAAATTGATGTGGACCATGATGATCAATTCATATCAATTCCATTGTCAGAGCAATAATCATGGGGGCTATAAATTTGATTGCAATGGAGGTGTAGCTAGAGGTATAAAGGGGGAATGATCGGGGATCATAGGGGTATGATTTGGAATGCGGGTTTCCCCACAGGATTGGCACTGAATTTGACATAGCTACACATATACATACACATGGGTGCAGCATGGTGCAGCCTGTATAATCAATCATTTTGGGGATAACAAACATACACCACTTTGGGACCGCAAATTGTTGTCATCTCCAGTAGCTGCTAGGGATCCTCGGGGCTCAAAACTTTGCCACTCCATGGAGGATGAAAATGGCCATGAGAAGGCCATAGTCGGAGGAAAATCCATGCCATACAATCAAATGGCCGTTGGAAACTATGGAACGTGGCCACATCCTGCCATATTCTTTAGCAATGTTCTATTGACTTCTTTAGCAAAGGGAGACATCTAGAATATCTAGAATCTTCACTGGCTGGCAACTCACAGACTACAAATTTGGGACACATCACAAATTTTCCCGGGTGAGTATATCAGGTAACACAATGATTTATCGCTGTGTGGCTTCTAAAAGGACGGAGTGAACCCTTTCACCGTCAACATTGTTTGAACAAAAATGCACTGCCCAAAATTGTTCACATGTTGAACCTGAAATCTATTTGCTGCCCGATGGTCTATCCAATTCTTGGATATGGCCCAATTGTTGGGTGGTGTCGGTAAGCCTCAACCATCGACCAGATGATGGCGGCCACTGTGGCGTGATAGTTGTTCGGTGGGTAAAAAGAGCAAGTGAAATTTCGATTTTTGTTACCAGTCACCAACTGTATTTGTGCAATATCCCACCCTTTGGTAATCCTATCACTCGGACATGTATATATCATTCTATATATGTAATAATTGATGAATAAACAATAATCACTATTATTGATGTATCATTACAATAATCATTCTATACCACTATATATTATCATTCTATATAATGTGGTAAACCCAATAATAAGCCATCCAAAAAAAAAACACCAATTTTAATGGGTGGAGTTCCAACCATCCCCAGTCAAGGTAGGTATATGGCGCTGGTTTTTGCACATCGTGATGATCCTGGCGACCTAAAGTAATGAATCACATACATAGATCACAAGGTTTGCACTTTATTCTGTTCAATATAATAATATAATATAATATAATATAATATAATATATATATATATATATTTGTCCATCTGTCCATCTGTCTATTTGTCTATCTGTCTGTCTATGAGTCTATCTATCTCTATCTATCTCTATCTATCTCTATCTATCTCTATCTATCTCTATCTATCTCTATCTCTATCTATCTCTATCTATCTCTATCTATCTCTATCTATCTCTATCTATCTACCTACCAGTATAAATAACCATTTCCCGCTGAAACAGGAGCTGGAAAATGGTCGCCTGGCCATGTTCGCTTTCAGTGGCATTGTCACACAGGTGAGGATTGGGTTTTCCACTTCAGGGCATCGTATACAGTAGTTGATGTGGGTAACATGATGCAAACTCCGAAGGTTAAGAATGAGTTCCTTATTTACAGTCGACTAACGTTTGGCCTTCTGAATTGGATGGAAAATCAGGTGGCCATGATTTTTTGTCCAGTGGATTCCTGCGATATATTACCATTTGATGGTTGGTAGACGACGCCCCAACAAAGCCAGGACATGTGGGATCAGGTGGCAATGGTGGACGTGTGTTGCTTATCCAAATAATCGTGACGCACCCCAATCGATCTCATTTTGATTTGTGACGTGTCCAACATTGTGTTCTTAGTCACCCCTTTTTCGTTGGTGACATGTTCCCACTTTGAGACATATATATATATACATCGGTTCGTCCTTGTAGGATAATCTTCCCAGCCTGCAATCCTCGTGACCACGTGTTCCAGTTTTCCAGGGCGCTTTAAAAAACACCAAGCCGGGCCCTAGGTCTGAAAGTCCGCATCTAAAGATCCAAGTATATTGATGGTAAAGAAACACCATAATTTTGGACTTGGATGTGCAGAAGTTTTGTCGCTGGATTTGTAATACTCAATTCTCGGATCACTGCATAATATGGCTATGGATCAATACCTATAAGTACCATTTTTAGGGGGATGAACATCCATTTACCAGCTATTTTGATGTGAACTACAGGGGTACAAGGTTTTGACCCATCCCCATATAATGTATATAGTATGACAGAAGGCTTGTTTGAAAATGCGGTACCCTCAATTCCAATGGATTATCATCATGAAATCCCAGGGAAAATCAGCCAAAAAATGGGGTATATCCTATTTTTTAGACAAACTATATATATATATATATGTATACATGGATATGTCATACTATATACTGTTGATGAGTATATCCATATTGTTGAATAGTAAATTCCCTATGTATATATCTATATATATATATATGTCAAATATGGTCTTAAATTGTGAAAATACGATATCCCATGCTATATAGTTGAGCGAATATCCCATATATATATATATATAATGTGTATCCTCATGTATTCGCTGTTTAAATTCTATTGTTGGGGATGATACCCTCTGGTTATTTAACATAGCCATGGAAAATGGCCCATTTATAGATGGTTTACCTATTAAAAGTGGTGATTTTCCATGGCTACGTTAAATAACCAGATGATAATACTCATGTTGTTGAAACTCGATCCCCAGGATATCACCAACGGTTCACTTGACCAGGCCGCCATCACGGGCAAGACCTGGCCGTTCATGTAGGTCACCGGGTGCCCGGGCAGCATGAAGAAAGCTGGGTTACCCTCTGGTAAACTAACATAACTATGGAAAATCACCATTTTTAATGGGAAAATCCACTATAGATTGCCATTTTCAATAGCTATGTTAGTTTACCAGAGGGTAAATCATGGTGGAATTCCTTGTGGAAAACGGAGAAAATACGGAGAACATGATGAGAAAATGGGCTTTTTGAGGCGGGAATTGATCCAATTTCCATGGAGATAAAATTGAATCCTTGGGAAGAAATAGGACACTTGGAATACAATGGGGATTTATCCTTAAGGAATCAAAGAGAACCCGTGGCCAAACACTCCTTATATTATATGGGCCATCGATTTTGTTAACTCTCTCCATGGCCCATGTAAGTAGGGGAAAATCGAACGGTGTTTGCTCCCCCAAACTCCACAAAAGCAAATAACCAAAACATGGTTGATTGCAATGAACAGTCCATTTATATATATACAGTTACATACATGTATAGATAGACAAATTTTATTTGTGCAAATGTGTATACATGTAGGCTATATCATTTATACATACATGAACCACCAGGAAATCAGATCAGAGTCATCCACTGATTTGGATGGAGACCATTGAATTGCCATTGAAGAGATCCAATAGTTATGGCAATATGTTCCCCATGAATGTGTAATATGGTGGTTAAATCCCCATTGTATTCCACTGGTAATATGTTATCCATAATACAATGGGGATTTATTCCAATACTTATCCCAATTGCCACTGAATATGGTGGTCACTTTTTTTGGGGATGATTGCTGAATCATATGATCATGGGATTATGGTGTCACAAACAAATATGAGGTGATACCCCTGTTGGAAATCTCAATTAAGAATGAGATATTATTTCCATTAATAATATATCATATGGTCTCCATTGGAAAAACTCGAGGTATCTTCATTAATGTGAGACATATCAATGAAGATACCCCTTTTTCGGTAGCCCTGTTGGAAATCTCAATTTAGGTCCCTCGAGTTACTGCCCCTATTACCAGCATTGGCTATACATCCCCATTTCCGCATGCGGAAAAACCATGTAACAACTGTAACACTCCCTATTTGTTTCATGGTTAAGAAATGAAAATCCCTCAATTTTTAGTGGGAATATCATCATTTTACATAATTTTACCACATGTTTGTTGGGTTATTCCACATTTTCTTTTGTTGATCAGGGTTGATCAGTTAAGCTCCAAGGATGATATCCATATCCAGGATGCCCATGACATGAGGTCGCCTCGGTCTCCTGAATCTGCCAACGGCTGTCCAAAGTTGGGGGATACCCAGTGCTTGTTGATAGTAAATTTGTGTACATGTATGTATTTGTCTATATATGGATCTAATTTTATATACAGTAAATATCAGTAAATATGTATATATATAGAATAAATATGTGTGTATATATATATTATATTTATGTACAATATATATATATATATTTATGAACAATTATATACAGTATGTGCAAAGCAGTCTTTACATGTATGTATATATATATAGATATACCTGAAGGTCTCTAGGTATGAAGATATTATGAAAACCGAGTGGTGAACTGGATCCATGAAACTAGTAAGTCCTGGTCTTGGGGGTGAAGATCCACCGATGATGGGTGAACGTGGCTGTTGTTGTGCCGTTGGTATATTAGGCAAGATTAGACATGTATGTTGCACCTCAAGCTTGGTTGAAGGAACATTTTACAGGAGGCTCCTATCTATACGTTACAGGATGCGCCTATATTTGGCAATAAAAGACATTGTGTCCCATACATGTTTGCCCACCAGACCAATCCATTCAGTAAAAGAAGCAAAGCCACAGGGTTCGCGGTATCCAGGTATCCCCCATATGATGCATCTCAAATCATCGCTGGTCAAATTACCAGTTCCGCCACAGTGGGATGCCACGATGGACTTTTTGAAAAAAGCCGCGGACGAGTTGGGTCGAAATCGACACCAGCCATGGGGTTTTTGGTCCATTGGGAGCCATACTTCATGGCTGTTTGGAGCCACCAAAAATACTTCCAACAGAATGGGAGATGTATCCTGAGCATTCTTGGTCCCAGTCATTATTAGTCTATATATATATAATTATATATACAATTATATACACACATATTTTGGTGGTGTTCTTAATGTGTTGTGTGTGTTTTTCATTACCAAGTGTTGTGTGTTTATGCTTTCGATTGCCATTTCATTTTTTGTTAATTGGCAACCTTCAAACCCCAAGGGATTCCGTCTTCCAAGGTAAAACATGAAAATAACTGCCATTCAAGAGCTCTTCATGAGTCTCCGATATCAATATCATTACCGATGAAGTCCGTATGTTTGGTATTAGATCCACATTCTATGTATTTATCGATTATCCATACACCCCCACACATGTTGTCGTATCTGTGTGTGTGTGGGTTGCTCCAAAAACCGACACCCCGAAACCACCGGCACGTTCTACGCGAGGACTTTCAGCGGCAGGCGCACACTGTCGTCTCTGTAGGATTCGTTTCTTTAAGCGATCGTTGAGACCAATTGTAGTACGGTTGTATTACATGCGAATACTATATGAATAGTTTCCTATAAGCATAATATGTATAATTATGTATATTATATCAATTTATATGTAACTTTACACTGAAAATACCAATGATGTAACTGTATATATAATATCATATAACACATGGCATGTGATGGGATATACCAACAACACATAGAATATACTGTACTGTACTGCGGACCAAACCATTGTAGTTGCGATAAGGTTGTGATATGGGGATGAGTCAAAACCACTCATAGAAACAACAAAAAAACACATGACCGGCATGACCGAGATGAGCATCCATAAACCATAGCTATGTTCATGTGAAAAGCAGGGTACCGTTTGGTTGTGTCTTATGGCCATCTCTGTTTTGTATTGTCCTTTGCTGCCAGTCGAGTTCCATGAATTTGGGATTCGGAGAGCTGGTTAACGGTGCTATCACCCATTGACATGATGATAGCTGATTCTCTGAAACCACCAAGCGAGAATTCACACAATGTTTTTCGTTTGTTTAATATACATCTTGTCATTGTCATCTGAATACATTGCAATGTGTTGTTGGTTTGTGATGTTTTGTGATGTTTTGTGATGATATGACCCAACAATAGCTATTGCTTGGCGCCTTGTGGTCACCAAGCCCAGCGGCACCACGGCTTGACCAGGTGCACAAAGATGTAGCCCAAGTCTCAGTGGCCACGGTGGCCACATCATCGTTGGGGACCCCAGTCCGAGTCCCAGGGCAATTTAGGCTCTTGGGGACCGATGGACTTGTCATTTTTCCTTGATTTTTCATGTTTAGTTTTAGAGTATCCCATTTTGACCCTTCCCAACATGGTTGCATTGTGTGCCTTGTATGCTTCTGGCAGCTTTGCGAGAAACACCATTTGAGTTTGTTTGTCCAAGAATAAAAACATACCCCAAACCCGCTGCTTATTTATTCTGTTTCCCCATGAAAAGGCGCTCTCAGGGTATGCCTCATTTTCCGAGATACACATTTGAACTATATGGTACTGCGTCAAAAATGACTGTCTTGGAAACTGACCAGACAAGTAACTTACCATCGTATTTTGTAGGTGTTTGGGGTTTCAAGAGCCAAAATTTGCCAAGATGTTTTGTCTTGCATCCCGGATCATCCCTACTGTTGATTGCGATCCAACATTGACAAAAATTCTTGGGATGGGGCCGAAAATCAGTCAAACGACGAATCACCATCAAATTGCTATTGCGCATGATTTGTGCACAGTTTGGCTCATCCCCCATCATTTTCAGAAAAACAAGGTTGAGCGCAAATTGACGGTGCCCGCCCCACTGCATATCATTATTCTTGTGATGTGGGTGTGTCTATATATGGATGTTTCCGGTAAGTACTGTAGCACAATTGTTTGTGGTTTTAATCCCCCCTTGTCTCTATTCAAATTCACCACCTGTTCCCTTTCAATTTCTTCCTCTTATAGATCCAATCACCTTGCTTTACTTGAATCTATACCAATTACAGTATATCCAATGATTTCTTTCCCATTCCCAAGAGATCCGAACATATCTCACGTAAACACAAATCCACATAACGGTCGGAAAGAACATATTTGACACAGACTATTCATATCTGACAAATCACCATCGATTGTGGTTTGAAATATATGTGGGATGATGATCTTCATCGACGAGCATATCACCAAGCAGTGTACTTATATGATAAATACAATATACAATAATATACATATATCCCCATTATATCTCATGATATCCCATTTCTCCAATGATCGCTGTTTAAATTCCCCCTTATGTTCCTTTGATCTCCGCGAGTTTCTCACCCTCTGGAAGGCACGACACCCAGACGGAGCCCATGGACAGTATGGTGGAGCAGCCCCAGTCAGGTGCGGCATGGTACCAGGTGGTGCCCCCTGCGGCCCCTGCGGTCATCATTTGAAGCATATATAGCATATGTAAACCCTAGTAAACTGAGTCACCAAGTTATCTAATAATGGGGCACTACCTTGTAGGATATTCCGAAATTCCATTCACTACATAACTTGGAATATTGATCTATTTGGTTAAACATGGTTAAATGAATGATGTTAATTAAATGATGCTAAATGATAGTTTATATTAGTCCATTATTCCGAGTGATTTGACGCTAGTTGATAGTATAACTGCTTTAAACCGGCTGTTACTGAATCATATTGGTATGAATTATGTGTTCCATGATCAGGAGTCATTTAACACGTGCAACAACAAGCTGTCAATCAACTATTCAAACTTGACAATTCAAACATGGTATATCGAAGTATAATGATGCTTAGATATGTTTAGATATCATGTTTTTAATCAACATCGGACATGAAATCGGTGTGAATCATCAAGGACGCCTGCTGCTGTTGATCACCTTGAGAAGTGCATCTATTGCTTTCCTATAGGGCATTCCGAGGTAACATGATCGATAAATACCAGATTTTCCATATGTTCAATTCCTGGTGGATACCTAATTAAGTTTGTTTCATACCATGTTACATGTTATTTATTGAATGCAGGCTTCACGCGTGTTGGAGGTCAAAACTTCTAGATTCATGATTTACAGACCATTTCGTAGATATGTAGAAACCCAGAAGTAGGTAAGAAGTTGGGAACTTCAAGATTGAGATTGCAGGATATCGCAGGTTTAAAATCTCAGCATTGTTTTTAATGTTTTACTTATTTTATCTGTATTTTATTTGTCCATTGGGCAGAAACTGACATAACATTTAATGTAGCCATCACGCATTTGGTATAGCATCAACAAAAGCCGATTAAGCATTGGCAAGAGAACCGACAGCACGTCCTCAGCCATTTAGCAGATATGAGATACTAATCAACACATTTGGATGCCCACTTTACCTACAGAAACGGGGAACAAGACATAAGCAACACCAAAATGATGGGACAATACATACCCATTTTGATCTGGCTGAACTACAACGCCAACATCATCACCTCACCATGATTGTTAATAAAGGAACAACCCAAACATCAGCAAAAGCGAGGTCGTCGTATATTACACATATACATGTTGCAAAATATTACACAGTATACATATATATATATATATATATTTACATCCCACATATATGCATATATATATATATGTACCATATATATGTACCTGTACATACCTGTACCATATATATATAATGTTGGATACTGATTAGTGTGGGGATACTGAATTGTGTCCACAGACCTCAAAATTATTCTGTAACTCTGGAAATGATCGAGGGTACAGTTTTGTGTCCACAGGATTTTGGTGTAAGTTTTTTTTTTTTTCATTTTTTTGTTTTTTTTTTGTTTTTAATTGTTTTTTTATTTTATTTTAAAATTTTAAAATTTTTTTTTTATTTTTAATTATAATAATTTTTAATTTAATTATTTTTTATTTTATTTTAAATTATGTTTTATTTTTATTTTTGATTAATTAATTAATTATAATAATTTTTAATTTAATCATTTTTTAATTTATTTTAAATTATTTTTTATTTTCATTTTTAATTATAATATTTTTTAATTTAATTATTTTTAATTATATTTTTTTTATTATTTTGTAAAATTGTGTCAGGATACACAATTGTGTCATTGTGTCAGGATACACAATTGTGTCTTGGTCTTTTTTTGTTGTTCAAACATTTTTCATTTTTT
>Ga0126342_10000978_pt1 | contig 36996 bp, 28 predicted proteins | sample Cyp1metagenome_FD_92528 | JGI IMG/M metagenome (GOLD analysis project Ga0126342, IMG submission 92528) | Coral microbial communities from Lord Howe Island, Old Settlement Bay, Australia - Cyphastrea 1 metagenome | ecosystem: Host-associated > Invertebrates > Cnidaria > Coral ... | reverse complement strand
TCAAGCACCTTTCGGTCCGTCAGTGGCTTCGCTCTGCCATCCCTGATTCACAACAACCAACCTCTCCTATAGGTTTCCTATTTTTGAAACTTCCGCCACCGCCTTGTGCGGTACTACTGGTAAAATAATCAATGGTTCCATCACATACTTATCAGTAGTTATATCTATAAACATACATAATTATATAATGTTCATTACAATAAACATCTTACCGTTGTTGAATCCCGTGGGATCCCGCAACGGATCCTGGGTACCTGATATCAGCAACATGTTGCCATTGGTCTCGATGCGCATGATGCCTTAAGGCTTGGAGCGATTGGATTGCGCTCGATGCGTGGAAACCGGACTCGCGAAAAAAGGAGTTGGGTAGAAGTTCAGTCATAGTGGCTGAAGAAGTGAATATGATATAATATGTAATTATGAATGTATAATTATACAAATATATATATATATATGTAATTATATATGTACATATATGTGTTTCTCTTCCGATGATATAGGTGTATATATATATGTGTGTGTGTCAACCGTATGTGTATATATATATATATATACACATGCATCATGAAATGTGTAGTTCTCTATATATAAAGGTGAATTGCACATATCCCTTACGGTATGATCCGACTAGTGAATAAATAGTTACCTAATTCTATCTAACTCCGTTTTGCCAGTATCCATGGCTAGTGGCTCACAGACAAATTGTTGCTAAAACTCTTCTGAACAAGGCCTGCGTGAAATCAAAAAAAAAGTATCCCACATTTTGTGGGGAAGTGTTTTAAGTAGCTAGCCATTCCATGCTTGGAGTGGCTCTTCTTGATCCAGTCGTAAAACTTGAAATGTTGTGTTAAAGGACATTCAACTTGATTCTCAATCAACTTTATACAGGGTTACACGTAGCCACATAGCCATGTCATATTCTCAGTTGCTCAACTTGACCCTGCCAGGCATTGAAAATGCGTCATGTTAGAGCTATCCCTGCTTTGTGGTCTTGAGCAATTGAACCATGCATTTTGGGATATGTTTGGGGTATGTAGCTGTGAGCCATTTTCATACATGCAGCTAATTCCACGGTAAACTGAGATCAATATGGAACAAATGAAACAAAACAACTTTTGTGAGTCATATTCTCATGGAAATTTATATGCATGTCAGTTGACCATAGTCGATCAATAAGTCTATATGGTGAGTTTAAGTCTATATGACTTACATTAAGAACGCACATCAAACATGTGTACGTGTGTCTGAAAATGAGCATACCCGCCGAACAATATTTTGATGGGTAGACTGATGAATAACTTTTCCTAGATTGTCAGGCACCAAACCCAAATCCTATCAAGTTGATTATCCCTGTGTTTCTTGGCTAAATAGTCCATTTTTGGGTAAAGAACAACCATCCGAACCACTTAACATATCCCGATCCCATCCCATTACTGAATTTTTGTTGATTAGTAACTTGGTCATAATTCAGAATAATCCCACTGAACCAGGTAAGGTCAATGTCCCCCGACCAAACCACAGGGGGCAGTTTCGATAGCACCAAGCTCCTGTGAAAGAATCCCACTAATCAATCCCCCGTTCATGTAAACACCTCCATTGTAGCTTCCAAAGATGAATCTTTATCCGCTATTAATAAATGGTTTCTGCGGGGTGTTGAATATTAGGAAGGAATGGATTAACATGGAATATGATTGATTATATACATACTGTATGCTTTGTATAGCATCTGATACCATCACTTTCAGAAACAAATCTGAGGTGTTTCAACATGTTTTCAACTTCCAGTAATCTTCACGGATTTTCCCGCCACTTAGTTGATGTATCCTCATAGTAGATCCCCATTGTTGATGGTTAAACCATGTTAAACCGACTAAATCACCATTTGTTGATGCTTCACATCATCAGACGTTTGATTGTCCTATTATATCACCATCTAATCAGCATTAAATCCTCTTAAATCCCATCAGTTACCAGAAGGAAACAATCATCGTTTCCTATCCCTGTTATTATGTTGCCATTGAATCCCATTATGAACATGTTTGTTGATGGTTTACCCGTTAAAACCATCCACCTCTCTGGGGTTTTCCAGTCCCAATCAGCTGTACAGTAAATCCAATCAAATTCACCATTTGTTGATCCTGGAAAAAAATCAGCAGTCTCCATCTCTGGGGGAAATCCTTCATGAAATCCATTAGGCAAAATCGCCGGGTCACGCTTCATGAAATCCCCATGGAAAATTAATCCCATCGAATTCCCATGAAATCTCCATTTTTTGATTCTTACCCTCTGGTAATTTGTTACATAGCTACTGAAACCATGGCCCATAAAAATAGTTGATTTACCGAACTTAAAGATGGTGATTTTCCACAGCCAATGTTAGTTTTTGTATGTTTATCAGAGGGTAAAATCGGTAAAATCCCATTAAATCCTATTAAACCACCATAAAATCCCATTAATCCAGAGGGTCATCCACCATGTTTTCATGCTCCAAGGAGCAATTCAAGGCATCTGCCAAATGCAGGTGAATCTCGGCGGACGACGGCGACGTCTCCAAAGATCTCCTCGAATTTTGCCCCGGTGGTCGAGGTGTTTTGCGGCGGATCTGTTGGTATTTTACCATCGAAATCCATGGCGATTTATGGGAACAGAATATGGGAATATAGTAATATGGGAAGATAGTAATATGGGAATATAATAGGATTGAATGGGGAGTTTATGGAGAGTGGGATTTGATCATATTCAATGGGATCCAATGGGATTTTTTGAGACTTCCTTAGCCCTCCTGCCAGTGGTGGTAGTTCTAAACCAGCGATGAGTTCCATCAAGAAACACTGCTTTGATGTGTTAACATTGAAACCCGGTTTACCCTGGATTTTACCGCACATTTTTTGGAGTTTCCCTTTGAAACCAATTCTATCCAGTTCGAGGAACGAAATCTTGCAGTATGGGAACATATTGAATGAATAGTACGAAATGCACGGCAATTTAATTTAATGTTGTAGTTCGATATAGGCAACTCCTTCGGGAAATTTTGCGTAATACTACGATGTGTTAAGCAAAAATGTCACCGAGACCCGGCATTACCATCCCACGGGCGCATGTTGATGATCTTGTAGCCTTCATGGTTGATTCAAACGGTTGATCCAAATGGTTGATGAATGGGATCGCTTGAATCATGAAGTTGTTTTTTTCATCTTATTCGACTTAGATAATTTTTGTGATGCGACACGTTCTGGGCCATCCCTCTTGAAATGTTGGTCCGCCATGGGCCACGATGGATCGAAGCAAACTCCCGTCGTCCTGAAGATGTCTGCGGCGGATTGACAGTTGCCGACACTCCGAGGAGCCTTTGAGATCAATGCCTTGGCTCCGGGGATGGAGTCCAATCATGGCTCGATGGAGTCTCCGAGTATCGATATCTTGCAAGCAGAAACCAGGATTCTTAGCCGAGTATATAACTTTATAAGTTTTAGATACAGTATGTTTTGTGTGTTGTATATTTCCCAATCAGTTTAAGCAGTAAACACACATAAACATATATAAACATCAACCACGAGCAGCCGGTAAAGCCCTGAAAACCTTCCCGAACCTGCCCCCCTTCTTCTGGGTCATAGTTTGTGGTCTCCATCCATCATTCGTATATCAATGCGATATGATATGAACCATACATGAATGATATACTAATGTTAACATCATATTTTGGTAATCCATAATTTGTATTCTATTCGATTAAAAGATACATTTGGGATTATCATTCTGGTCCTCCCTCATTGGTGCTATTACATGCTACATATTCCTATATGAATGTTGTTTGCCACGTGTATCAAGATTTATGATGTCATCCATCTGTTGGTTTCAAGAAACACACTCCCTTTTTCTTCCGCGGTGAAATCTGGATGGGTCAATGAGTCCTCCACGGTTTTCGCGACTCTTGAAACAACAGCTCTCTCCGCTACGCCACAGGCACCACAGCTCTTGGTCCGCTCATCCTCTTCCAGTTGCTCATCTGAATTCCAACCTGGGATGTGCGAGAGTAACTTCAATAATTATTCCCGGAATCGATTCTCCAATGGTGGATTTTCGATTGGGAAAATAAACATGCCTTAAAGAAATCCGGGGAACTGTAGCTACTCCAAGTCGACCAGGCCATGGTCTCAAAGCCATGGTGCGCACCGTCTGGCACCAACAACAAGACATCAATGTAGCTCAACATACAAATAGATTGACGAACTCATATATATATATATTATATGTGTTTATTGATATATATATATGTAAATATATGTACATATCTATATCTATATACATTATACATATATACGCATATATATATAATATATAATATTATATATATGTGTGTACTGTATGCATATATATATGTATATATATATATATATTGTTGAAACAAGTAAAATCAAATAAACATGTTGGGAAAACAACATTAATGGTTTTGTCCATTGAACGGGCAATTTTGGTGTGTCCACGATTTTCAATCAAACTCAAATGGTGAAATAACAACGACAAACACAACACCATGGAGTACAATGTGGGCTTCCCCCAATTATAAGTTGGTTCATAAACCGCATTAACTATAGTTGTTAAGTATCACAAACCAAAGTTATTGGAATTATGTTCACCAACTTAACTATCATAAATCAGCTCAAATCCCATTAACTCCACATTTTTGTTGGTTGAATCACCATTTTTCCATGGTTTCTATGTTTTTCCTATTGTTTTTCTATGTTTTTCCTATGGTTTTCACATGTTTTTGTTGACATCCGTAGCTTTTCATCACACCTTGAGGACGTGGGTCCGGGCGTCGTTCCAAAACGTCATCGTTACAACTTCATCAGCTCGGAGGGACAAGGCCCATCCCCACCGAAGCGGGGATTGCCCCAACCTCGGCTTGGAGAAAAGGTGATCCAGGTTGATTAACGTTGGGAATGGAAAAAATGATGGATATAACCCATAGGATCCATGGTGCTGGTAGAAAAATGCTAACATGACTGGGGTATATTGATGGGATTCATGTTACCATATACAGCATACATGGATCCTATGGGTAATGATATAATGATGATCTACTGGATGTATATAGATGTATATGATATAATGATGATCTACTAGATGTATATATATATATGATATATGAAACTATATGTCATAGAATATTTTGAATGATATTATGAATGAGAAAGATGTAAACTCACTCTCGGAGGCATTTCAGGAATAACGGTGTCATTCATGAATTGGAAAGTTGGTCAAAGACCCATGAATTTTTAAACAAATCACAATTTATCAGAAGAGAGAAATAGGATTGAATCTACAGAAGGGAGAAAGATTGTGATGTATTGATGACCTAATAATATATGTTATCAAAACCATATCAAAAAATATGTGTAATGATGAGAATGATGCTAATATATGTGCCAGGGTCAAAACATGGTACTGATTCAAATAAGGTAGCTCAAAATCCTCAAAACAAGCGAACAATATATATGTATGGGAATGGTTGGGAACCGCCATGGTAATTTTCCCCGAAGGATATACAAGCAGGGTGGCCTAATTAAAAGTTTGTTTATACATGTTTATACAGTAACTCCCATGCACTATACATGTATACTAAGAAGACACATTACCTCAACTTCATTATCAACTAACTATAGACTATAAACTACTATAAACCCCCATGTTTCTTGGTTTTCTCATGTTTTCCATCTATATTTCTCGGGTTCCCCGTAGTTTTCACGGGGATCCCACACGCTCAGCACCGAGCCACAGATCAGCTGCGCATCGTCACGCAGCGCCACGAAGGCATCGCTGGAGGACTTGATCTGCTGGATGTGATGCAGCTGATCTGCCACAGAACCTGCATGCAAGGTGGGTCCCCCCCTTGATGGTGATTAATGGTGGTCTATATGGCTTTATAGTGATAATAGACGATAATACATGGTTAATGATGGTTAACAGTGGTTAATAATGGTTAATATTGGTTAATAGTGGTTAAGCAAGGTGGGTTAATCACTATGTTCCCGAACTGTTCCCGAACTGTTGCATGGACCATTAAACTCCATGTCTACTTAGATGGGCCATGAGAAAAGACCTTTTTTGGCGATTCCTGGTGAGTAACTGGGGGTTAAACTTTAACGGACTATCCCAATAACATATCCAATGATCATCCGTTAACTATGAAAATATATAACTAACTCCATGTGTCATGTAAGCAGTGATGTGAACGGTCTATAAACCCCATTAACTAAGATATTAAATTAAAGATATATCTACTATAAACCATTAGATCACCCAGTGAACAAAACCAAGTTAGTACAGTAAGCCTAGTTGGTAAGTCCCCATTTCGTGGCTCAAGCAATATATGGCCACCAACCAGTGGGGAAGTGCCCTCTGGCCGTCTCTGCTGTGTGTTTTAGGGATACAATGAGGATATAGTTGGATGAGTGAATATAATGGGATAGTAATACAAGGTGATTGGATAGCAATGGAAATATTGAATAGCCCAACAGATTCAACAGGATATACAAGGTGATTTTTTTTTTTTAATAGTAATGGGATATAATGGGTAGCCTCTGCTAATTCAACAGTATGTTATGGACAATGCTCCGTTTTGGTTAATGATCTGCCAATTGAAACTGGTCGTTTCCATAGCTAGTTTTTAATTACCAGAGGGTGATATAGAGATAGAATGGAATACAGTACATGGAATTAATGGAAATTGATGGGGATATCATTGGATAGTAATTCGATGTACGGTAATAGGATAATATTGGTATAATTCGGTATAATCATGGTATAAATAATGGGATGTCATGGGATTCTACCAATCTTATGTGGGTAAACATGGGGATATCACGGTGTATGGAATATAGTGGGATGAGGGTCAACCAACATCCTTAACTGAGTGGGGGGTCATATTACAACATGTTCTGTGTTTAATTGAATGAAATGCCTATGATATAAAACAATAATAATAATGGGACACTAACTGACACAAACACACATACAATGGACATTGGTCGCTTTTCCTCCCCGTGAACTACCCTAAAAGAATGTCATCTAAACTGGTTGGAATTTCAATCGTACATACAAACATACGTACGTAGGCATGTATGCCGGAGTGTGTGTATATACACACATCTACATGTATATGATTAGGCGTGTGAGTGTGTCATTACATACATATGCATATACATGTAAATACATGTACCTATATACGTTGACATCTATATCTAGATATGCGTATATATATATAATGTAGATAGATAGATAGATAGATACATACATACACTCAATACATGTGCATACATATATACATATGTATGCGTATATATATATATATATATACAGTATGTATATATATATATATATATATATGTATTATGATATCATATGTATACAGTATATTTATTTATTTATAGTGTGCACGTATACAGTACAATCTCATGATGTCACGCTATCCCATGAACGGTTGGTCCAAGCTTCTGCTGTCTCCGCCCGAAGTGGCACTGCCCCATGTCACAACATCTCCTGGAGTGTAGGAGCTTGGACAGGTCATTGAGCAAGGAATATGGTGAACCTCAAAACCGAAAGGAGTGTATTACTAATGAAGGTGAGGCCTTCAATATATTTAAGTTAGGTGAATTCTATGGATCCAAAACAAAATTATATATAGATATTTAATCATCCTGAAGTAGATAGAATCTGGGATTTTCAAAGATGATATTCCAAGCTTTATTTCAAAGCTGGATGTTGATTGATATGTTGAGTCCTTGAATCCGATACTTAAAGTGAGGCCCCCCTTTACGAAAGCTAAGTTTGTAACTAGATTAACGATGGTTTACGGTAGATATATCCTGGTTGGTGGTTTCAACCCCTCTGAAAAATATTAGTCAGTTGGGATGATTATTCCCAATATATGGAAAAAAGTTCCGAACCACCAATCAGCTATGGTTTACCGTAGATATATCTATAGCTAATGGGTTTATATATACAGCAACAAACACAACTGGGTGCCTTACCTTGTAGAGGTGGAGAGTATGTTGATATACAGTATTCTACATGTACCAACCGTTGAGCCTTAAATAACACAAGTGTAGGCAGTTGAACGTACATGGAGCACATGGAATAAAAGAACAAGATATGTTACACATTAATATGTATATAACTTTCGTCGAGAGAAAAATCGCGAAGAGACGGATATGAGTTTCCGCAAATTAACAACAAGTGTATCTAAAGGTATGTCTATTCATCTAACCAAGACTAATATTTTCTATTCTAATCTTATGAAGTCCAACCCAATCAACTCTATCTATGTGGCCCTTTTGGGTCCGATTATCTATTGTGTATGCATCGACTTGCATGTTCTTAAAACATCTTTAGACATCAATGCTGAGGCAAATGTATAAACTGAATATGGAACAATAGAATTAATAACAATAATAGTACGACACATACAAATAATTGATATATCTGATATGGAACCAACCAAATACATCTACTGTTTATAAGATTTTATAAGCCCCATGAATACTATAGTTAAAAGTACCAAAAAAAATATTGGAGTCATGTTCACGAACTTAGCTATCATACAGTAAATCAGCTGTAAACCGTATTGAAATGCCATTTTTTGCTGGTGAAATCCATCATTTTCCTATAAGTTTTCTATTGTTTTAATTATGTTACATCTCATGAAATACCATTAAACCCCATCAAATCCCATTGAAAATCTCATTAAAATCCAATGAACATCCCATTCAAATCCCATGAAAATCCCCCATGTTCATTTTCCTATAGTTTCCTGTGGTTTTTCCAGATCTTGCAGCACCGAGGCGCCGTTCTGTAAGAGTGCTGCGAAGGCTGCGCCCGAGGCACGGATCTGTCGCACGCCCTGCAGCTTGGACCTGGGTCATAATGGGAAAATCATGGGAAAATCATGGGAAAATCATGGGAAAATCCATGAACGACAACTCAGCATCGATGCATCAGGCCGAATGAAAAAATCATTTGCCTGAAAGATTTGTTCCATATGGTTTTATGGAAAAGAAAAATGGTGGCCCAGGATTTTCCATGAAACATGGGAAAATGATGGGAAAATGATGAATTCTATGGTTTTATGGAAAAGCCCAGGTCTGAAAGTCTGAAAATGGATGAACATGGATAGTATACCTCTATATATATATATAAATTGTTATTTTATGCTATTTGAATGGGGAGATAAACAAATGGATTTGGGGGTACACCATTTTCAGACAAACCCAAATGGGAAAATCAGTTAACTATGGTTAACTATGGTTTTATGGTAGATCTATCAGATTCTTTTCGAACTAGTGAATGGGTTTATAAACTAACTTATAACCCCATCAGTGTTATCAAACGTGGATGACTCCAAAATCGCCGAACTAAATGGAAGTCATAACCAGTTATAGCTGGACAAAAACATCGGACTAAATGGGGGAGGTTACAGCAGGCGCCGTGTTTGATGACACCGAAGGGTGGTCTTCCAAGTGTCGAAGCCAGTCCTCTACAGCCGACAAATTCATCCCCGTTGATAAGCCGAGCTTCAAGCTTACTAATCTACAGGGAATAAATTCCCATAAAGCCCAAAACAGGTAGATAAGAGCTATATTTGGATTAATGGGGATTTGTGAGAATACAATAGGGATAATTAAACAAAACTCTTGAACAAAAAAAAACACAAACCTGAAATGAGGTCATTTTGGAAGACATTAATACCCCTATTGATAACAAGCGTTTTTGATGACGTCCCAGTGAACGCAGTGAAGTCGTTACAAGTCATCCAGAAGTTTCATCAAAAAGCACCAAAATGAGTTTTTTGTTAATGAGAAAACCCATCTATGGGACAATCTGCCATATTTCGGGATATTGCACGGTCATTTATGGATATTTATGGGACACATTGCCATATTCTGAAATGATTTATGATTGCTCTGTGAACAGGGGTCATAACTATTTTATAACTATTTTACTTTGATTCATGATCCATATGTTTCGAGCCAATCACAATTATTTGGTGTTAATTTCAGGGAAACTGATGCAAGCTTTACCCATCTTTACACCGCAATTTACCAGTAGGGATTTCTTGAATCTGTTCCCTTCAACCAGTTCTTTGTGGGATAGGTTCACCCCAATGTTCAGACTCCTAGCACCAGGAAAATTGTATGGAAATCTTACTTGATGATTGAGATTCTCAATGTGCAAACATGAAAAAAAAGCGTTTTGTGGCAAATCGTGGGTGTTTTTCTTGTGGTGTTGGTTATGAGTCATAGGAATCTTCCATATATCCTAACCCAACAGGGGGTTTTGCAGGGTTCTCACTGAAACCCACAACTCCACAACTCAAGTCATTAGAATCATTTCAACCATACTGCATGACCGATTGCATGGCCAATCTTGGATACCTGCAAGCCTGCAAGCACATGAAATTTCTAGACGGGTATCAAATGTCCCATGGAAACAAGCATGAATTTCCATAACGTTTTGTGTGTTTACTGGAAGGTCAAGCCAGCCTTAAACGCTGCAACCCAGCCACTGTACAGATCTGCAATCGCCGCCTGATTTTGCGTCACCCCAGCAGACCACTGTCGAATCCTCCAGTGGGGAAGTGGTTGACAACCGTAGTATAACCCAGTTATATAATATATGGCTTATAGATGGATTATATATAATATAGAACTGTAGACCACTTACTGACTGGGATGCACATCCAAGTATCAAGCCGCTGGGGACAGTCATCATAAATCATTGAAAACTATCCCTTCACATGGAAACTTCATGAAGATTCATATGGAGGTTTCCTAAAATGGGGGTACCCTCAAATCATCCGTTTTGATAGGATTTTCCATTATAAACCATCCATTTTTTGGGGTATTCCATTGCAGGAAACCACAATATCGACAATATCTAGATATGGATTCTTTGATAGCAGCCCACAAGAATTTCTTGGGGAGTGACCGTTGGGCTGGTACTGTAGCCTTGAAGTTCTATGAACTGCCCTGAATTATTTCTAATTAGCGGCTACTAGGTGGTGCCTATCAATTCTAAGTTGGTTTATAAACCCCACGAGATAGTTTGATATAGTTTGATATTTCAGAAAACAACAAGAGAAATGTGTGGTATAGATCAACTCAGATACTGTATATAACTTAATCCCATCAAATCCTATTCGATCCCAAATTCAGTCACATTAGATAAATCCTACAAAACCCTTTGGATCCCAAATTCAATCAATTTGATCCAACGAATCCCATTAAATCCAATTAAATCCCATTAGAGCCTATCAAATCACCATTTTTCCATTGCCGCCTCCGCTGTCCTTTAAAATGGCCGCGAAGGCCTTCTGAGACGCCTTGATCTTCATCACATTTCCTGAAGCTGCCAGAATCCATGGTGCAAAACTGCAAAACCTACATACCCTCTGTTAATTTAACATAGCTATTGAAAATGGTCCATAGAAATAGTTGATTTACCCATTAAAGATGGTGATTTCCCATAGCAAACTCTTAGTTTACCGGGTAACTGACCATACCTGGAAGACCATCCCTCCCAAAACACCACTAACGAAAGCAATGATAGGCAAATTACTGCTAGTAGAAACTCATGGTGAATATCTCCCAGTTTTGAACCTTTAGTTTCATCCATCCCCAAAAATGAGTGTCTATCAGTTTCTATTCGGTTCATCCAATAGTTTTGATCCCAACAGTTTTGATTCCCATTAGTAAATATCCACTAATCACTACTTTATAGTAAATATCCACCACTAGTAGAAGGTATAGTAAGGCCGATAGAATGTTATAGATAGAATGATATAACGACCCAGAACTATAGTGTTACCAACTTTTTGGTGGTTAAATCCTGATATGTTCGTATCATGCTCTTCCGCAATTCGTTCAAGGGAAAATCCTGCGGAATTCCCAATCAATTTGGATCAATTTGGAATACACCGTTTCCTGTAGATTTTGCCGTAAACCAATTCATTGATTCTTACCAAACTGTTGACAAAACCATAGAACATGAAACCATATATCAATTCATTTAAATCTATAATGCGGTAAACCTTACAATACACCATTCCCCTGTTGCTATAAACCATCTCCAAAGGGTATATAGGTTAATCATTGGGTTGCCCACATTATTTGTATGTTTTTTTTGTCATGGCTCAGATAACCCCCAATAGAATTCCAGGATTCTTAGCTGATGCTGTACCATACTGCTGTCGCCACCTCAGTACCCAGCTCCCTAAACAAAAACACCCAGCAAGAACCAGTGGAAATGACGATGAATTGAGCAGGGAAGATTGGAATACCATGGGAATATAATGGAATATATAATGATATATAATAACAACAACAATACTCATAACAATAGCAATAATGAAAATTATGGTACGTATAATTAAAGTATTAAAGGCTGTTGATATGGGAGTTAAAACCAGTGGAAGTTTTGCCAATGTGGATCGGTATATTTACATCATCCCAAAGAGAGCAGCATGCCCAATCCTGGACCTAGAATTACCTAGGTGTAATCCAGCCAATATAAATATACCCAATATACCCAATATATTCCAGTGATATGTGATATACCCAATAAACAACTTACGTAGGTGTATTACATACCCAATATACCCAAGATACACCATGTAATACAAAGAATCATACCCAATATATTCCAGTAATCCAGCCAACATTAGAATCATTAGAGACTAGAAGCAACAAATAGAGTTCAAACAAAGACTTCATCATCCCGGATCGCAAGTGTTTCCTTCCAAATGATCCAGCGCAATGCCTGCCAGCTTTTCACGTAAGATGTGTTTTTGAAGCACTAGATGTATTTAGGTGAAGCGAGATCAATTGAGATGAACTTGTATAAATTTACATTGACACGCGGTTGTTTATCCTTGATTATGCCTGCTGGTGCCCAACGTACGTGTAGTGAGTGCTGTTTAGATTACATGTGTGCTCATTTTTTATGTTCATCTCCGCTGTTTATCTTCTTTTGAACTTCTTGACACAGAGCATGCCACGTGATGGTTTACGGTAGGGGATGAGGTGGTATGGGCAGGGGTGGGGTGGGATAATAAATGTGCATTTGCACTTGCAGACATACTTGATGCTGCTCTAGAGACTTCTCTCTTGCACTTGCAAACATCATATAAGAATCATATATATATATGTAATAGATTCAATATAGATTCTATGATACAGGCCTCTATTGCAGTTGCAAAAAAACGTGATGCTACGCTAGAGACTTCTCTTTGCACTTGCAAACATACTTGATGGACGCTGCACACACATCGACAGAAGACGGCCCAGAGGTAGAGGCAAACAATACTGCAAGTAGAAGACAAAACCTAAAAGAAAACAAACGAAAACAACACGCTTGTCATGCTAATATGCAATTTGGGATTGCCACTGGCTGGACTGTATCCTCAATTCCACACGCGCCAGGATCCCTTAAATATCTTTAACATATATGAGTGTCTCGTAAAAAATGGGGGATCCCCAAGTCACCACAGGTTTCAATACAACAAGTCATAGTCTAATGACTTGGATGATTGTGGTTCCCCCGTGACAAAACGGAAACCTCATGAAACCGCCATATGTTTCGCTCAAAACAATCCAGCTAAGAGACCAAACCGCGCATCACCCCACGTGACCACCGAACTTGTCTCGCCGCACACAGCGGCGAAGGCGGCGCGAGAGGTGCACAGCTGCTGAACGTTGCCTGCGTGCCCTACGAGGTGAGGACTTCGTTTATGAACCATCGAAACATGGCGATTTCACCGGCAAAAATTGTGGAATTCATGACATTTATCGTTGATGAATGATAGCTATAAGTTGGTGCATCATAAGTAAGTGAATTCTATGGTTTATGGTAGATATATATATATATATATCTTTTATTTCTGGCTACTTTTTAAACTATAACTGCTACAACTGGGGGGACTCACCTGGTCCCCGGTAAAACGACTTCGGAGGTTCAGGAATGCCAAGCTCATCCAGCGGATTGGTGGAAAATGGCTATTGAAATAGTGGTTATTTTCCCAGCTATAGAATGGTGATTTTCCATTGCTTTTTGTATGTTCACCAGAGGGTAAACCTTGGGATGTCCTAGAGTTGGTTCTCTTGCACAGCTCAATGTGTTGGTTCTTGAACAGAGCTGCTTCAAGAAGTGGTGACCCCAACATGTCACTGAAAAACGTGGTCAAAGGAGCATCGGGCACATGTCACTTGGTTCAAATCATGGGGCTCAATGATTCACCACAGAAAAATCCCGGCGATCGCGCTTGTTTCCAACGTAAATCTCACGTGTCCCACAGAAAATCCCAGAAAGGCTGTCCACTTGTATCGCCATATCCACAGTATATCCACTATGTTACATCATGTTACATCTCTATAGTCTATATACATAGCACATCAAATCCCCTTAGATGGGCGCATGACATTCCTATTTTTCAGGGCCCCACCTTGTCGCGGTGAAAAAAAATTAGGCTCTGGGATTCTCCCTATGCCCATCGTTCCAGTTTTACGTCGGAGTGAGGTCACAACATGCTTTATCCATCTTTATCCAGAATATCCTCTGGTTATTCAACATAGCCATGGTATAGATGGCCCATTTGTAGAAGGTTTACCTATTAAAAATGGTGATTTTCCATGGCTATGTTAAATAACCAGAATTTAATTATCACTCAGTACATATGAGGGTTTCCATACATGGAAGGTACCCCAAATGGATGGTTTTTTTTCATGGAACATCCCAGCCACTGCCATCATTTTTTGGTCACCAAGCTGACGCAACTGCTCCACGATGTCGCTGTCCCCGCCGTACTTGGGATGTCCCCAGGTGACCACTGAACCATTCCTGGTGCGATGAAACTTGGAACTCGGAACTCGATGCTGGGTATATTTCTCTTCACCAGAATTTTCACAGGTATTTTTGGTATCTCCCATGAAAAAACATGAAAATAAAACAAGTTGTTTCCCATCATTTCTCATCTATATTAGTTCCCATTCAATAAATGATTCGCGATTGTTCTCTCATAGAATGTACAGTATCTTTAATGAGAAATGTATGGAACCGTCATGTAAGCCTTCACAGAACATCGAAAGGTTTGGTACCGCCTAGCCAAACAATATACTTGCGACGCAATGCAAACGGTTCGTGCTTTTATCAGTATCCCCATACTATGGCTGTTCATGATCAACAAGTTCATCACACATTACTAAACAACATGCGGTTTGCTGCATTCCCACACTAATACACAAATTAGTTTGCCGCTTTGCCGTTGATTGTTGTTTCCATTTCCATGCGTGGCACATTTGATGGTTGTTGCGTCAGGGCTTTGAAACTTTGTTTCTGCTCAAAAAGTGGGCAGAATTTGAAGCGGACAATCGCCGAGAAGACCAAATTTGGCACGTTCTGGATGATCAAACATTCATGTGTTTTTTTTTGCGATGGCTATCTGATTTTCCCTTCAAGACAAGATGTGCATTTTTTTTGCTGGCTATCATTTGGTTTTTCCCAACTTTAGTAAACCAAGAAATGAAACCAGACAAAAACAATGAAAAAAAAAAAACAATTCTGGTGGTAATCAAACATGGTTCGCTGGAAAACCACCAATTTACATTTATTTCGATGATTTCTGACGCTATTCCCAGCTACAAACCAGCTGACAACCTCCTCCTCACCGCCACCAGTTTACCTAAACTTTGGCCGTCCCGATACCAAGACTCTTCAGGATGGCTGCGAATGCGCCGCCCGAAGCTTTCACTTGGCAAACTTCCCGCAACTTTCTCCGCACCTATCGACCCAGCGGCAGGGATCAAGGGTAGACTGCCAACCCAACAATTATCATGGACATAGAATGAGGATATCATATGACGATAGTTGGGCAATATATGATAGTAAAATAGGATTATGAACAAAATGCTCTCCCAAATGTTCCAGGTATGGTTTGTCATGGTTTGTCCGAAAATGGTGTACCCCAAATTTCAGTGATTAATCGTTTTTCCCCCAACTTATCATAGTCACATCCCCGTTGTAGTCCCAATTGGCCATTTTACGGGTTATATCAGGCTATATGTCCAACGCATCAATATCAATGATGGGCATCGACAAGACTATCACCACTGTATTTGATGATTAAGACAACCAAAAAAACAGGGTTTGGGTCACAGCTCATGTCAATTCACCATTCATTACATTACCACTATGATTAGCAGTCCAAATTAATCCCAAGAGTAATCCTCAAATAAAAAGGTAATTTTGACTACAATTAATCTATAAACCAATCAGCTAGTTCGATTCACCTACCATAGACCATAAAAATCACCTAGCGAACTAAACCAACTCGACGATCATTTTGGGGTCCTCACCTCGTAAGGTAATTTATCCCATTGTAAATCTAATAGACCTTATTAGTCCCAGCCAATGCCAAATAGTCCCAAGTAATTATGTAGTAGTCCTAAGTAATCTGAACTAACACTTGAATACATAGTGGATCCGAACTGAAAGGATTATCCTAATTCATGATATTCAAGTGAGCAAATAGCAATAGTAAGCCATCCACAAAATTTACCATGGTGGTGTAAACATGAAAAACCATCAACATTAATCCCAATAGTTGCTTACATTTTATGCTTTTCAGTAGTTGATCCTAACCAAAACAATTAAACAATCCCAATTAATTCGCAGATATAGATTTAGTATATAGTCCTTAAACAGTTCATCCTAAGTCAAACAAATTTACAAACCATTATAAACCCATGAATACTACAAGTATATCAACAATTGAACCCAAGTAGTCCCAATTAATCTTTAGGTAAATAGGTAGTGCTGAATAAAAATCAAGTTTGGGGAATTACGAAGCTTATAGTGCCACTACAAAACGCATTACAAGCAGTACAATTCATTACCATTACAATTAATCCCAATCCATCCCAACCAATCCTTAGATAGTTACACGATGCTAATCCTAACTCAAACAAATTTGTCCTGAAGAAATATACAATCTAATCTAATATCCTATCTAAGGGTGAACCCTATTCTAAATCCCGAGTAGTCCCGATCAATCCTATTAAGCATGAAGTAAATCGTTATCATCCTATTTATCAACGGCAGTAAATAGTATTAGATGAAAAAAAAACGAATACCATAATAGATATATTACCAAAGCAAAAACATCCCCACAGTATCCCAACAATTGATCCCAACTAGTCCCAATTATTCTCAGCTCATCCATAAATAAATAGTTTATCCTAACCAAAATCAATGTATTCCACTGTAAACCAATCCCAACTTCCCCAAGCCCTTGATTTTTTCCGGCACCTGTGGCGTCACTTCGCCGCCCATTTCACGGTTGCCCCAGGTAACCACGCTGCCGTCAGAGCGGAGGGCACAGAAGGCGGTGCCTCAGCGCAGTGATGCACCGCGTTTTTACATGGGGAAATGAGAGGGAACCTATGGTAAATGTAGTTGTATCAATTGGGTTAAGGAAAACTTAGCTGCAGTATAGTGCAAGTGCGTTGGTTGCAATAATGTAGTCGATCATCATGTACATGGGCAATGGTGGATTAATAATGGTTCTATAATGGATGTTAATGGATTAATAGATGTTAATAATCGGACAATGATAATGGGATAGTTGAATACCCTGTGGTAATCAAACATGTGAAAATGTGGGAAACCCCCTCTATAAATGAAGGTTTCTAGCTAGAACCATCAGCTATAAATGGTGGATGTTCCAGCACGCCACGTTTGATTATCGGAGGGTAAATGTAAATGATCATCATGCATATAGGGAAAAATAAAATAGAATTTTCATGTTCAATGTGTACATGAATATGTATATATATATATATATTTATTTATTTACTGAGTTTACTGTAATTCAGATATAGTCTTGAGGATTCTTTAGGTGCGACGTTAGATTGGTAATGTATTTCATGATTGGTCTCATCCATCATGGGGAAAAGTTGACCATCAAACATGTGGGGCGAGAGGGCCTATCATATTTTACTAAAAGTATCTAAAAGTTAGATTAATGGTAATTGACCATCTAATTTATCAAACATGTGGGTTTGTCTGAAAATAGGGTATATTCCCAAACAAATAACCATTTAAAAACGGGATAATGATCAGCAAAACCATTGGGAAAATGGGGTTTTCTCTATTTTCAGACACACCCATGTTGGAAAATTAGATCTAATTCTTGGCTAAAACTCGTCATTTACCCAGAGCAGCTCACCAAGCTCATTGGATCCAAGTGGCTGGTGGCCACAATTTCTTGCACATCGTGCAGCTCATCTTGAACCTCCTGGATGTCCTAAAAGAGAACGAAAAAGGGGAACTGCGGACATCACGAAGTTTGTTTCCAAAAAAAAACGGGGTGTCCAATTGAACATCGGGATATGATGGGGGTACAATGTGACATGTGGCTATGTTTGGGGTTTGTAAAGGGAGATAGGTATATATTATATATACCCTCTGGTTATTTTACATAGCCATGGAAAATGACCCATAGAAATCGAAAATTTTCCCAGCTAGAAACCTCCATCTCTAAGGGATTTTCCATGGCAATGTTAAATAACCAGAGGGTATGTTAGTTTACTCCAGGATTAAAGTATCCATCTAAGATTGACCTAGTATATATATATAATGTACCCAACTTGATATGATTTGTGTGGTCCTCTTGACCTTCGCCCCATGTGACCACGCCACCATTCTGCAAGACGGCACCGAAGGAGGTGCTGGAGCCACTGATCGATCCTGTGCTGAGATGCATTTTTTATAGGCCAATGGGGGTTTCCTAAAATGGGGGGTACCCCAAAATGGCGGGTTCTGGTTGGTGGTTTCAACCCCTCTGAAAAATAGGAAAGTCAATGGGACGGATTATCCCACATATTATGGAAAATAAAAAATGTTCCAAACCACCAACCAGGGTTTATACCAGGGTTTATAATGGGAAATCCTATTGTGATGGATGATTTGGGGGGTAACCCCCATGGATTGGAAACCTCCAAATCAATGTAAATCATCCAGAAATGAGCCATGGCTTCCATTTTGTGAAATGACAATCACCTGGTTATAAGTGTTGGATTACATAGACATAGACAATGAATTTGAATTTGCAACAGTATAGTTGATATGATTGTAACATAATTACACATATCGTGTAGGTAAATAAATGTAAATACATGTACATAATATGTATCTCTATTAATATATAAATATATAATGTATCAATGTATACATAAAGTTGCATATTGGATGAATATACGAATTTCGTGTATAGTATACATAAACATATTGTAGGTTTCCTACAATAGCGATACTCCAAAATAATTCGTTTTAATATACGTAGTTAAATCAGATTTTCCAGTATAAACCATCCAGCTATGGTACCCCCATGACTTAGGAAATCCCCATATCTACACACATCCAGGCATCCATCTGCTCCAATTTGTTTGGGAAAATGGAGGAAATATAGTGACCGCAAGAAATAGAAAAGTAGTCGATAAGAATTTTGAAGGATACAAGACTTTATTCTTTTAGTCGCAACGATTAAGCATGTCCCAATTCTGAATTTAGGCAAGCTTCGCACGTTTTGAAGCACAACGTCATCGCTAAAACCACCCCAAGTTGGATCCTCGGCAGGGCTTTTGAGAAACAATGCGTTAAATCTGGTCATCTGCAATGAACATACCCTCCGCTACAGTATACAAGTAATCCGGTAGTTTGCAATGAGCATACCTTTGGGTCTGAATACACCAAGGTCTATATCTTGATTCTAGACACAATATTGCTAAGGGTATCGATGAACGTAATAAAGTGACAACCAACATGTTCAGGTTTTGCTCAATCAACAGGTGCCACACTTAAAGCCCTTTACCAGTTTTAATTGGCTATATATTATTATTATTATTGTTATTATTATTATTAATATTAATATTATGATTATTATGATTATGATTATGATTATTATTATTTTCATATAATATTATATTATATTAATATTAATATTATATTGTATTATATTATATTATATTATATTATATTATATTATTATCATTATGATTATCATTATTATTATTCTTACTGTTATCATTATCATTATGATTATCACTAGTATTATTATCATTATTATTATCATTATGTGTATATATATACATAAAAGTGCTTGTCAGTCCCTAAATGGGGTTAGAACTTGCTCATTCCCAATCTCAATCTCATCTCTCCCTCCCTTCAACTCGTCAAATATCATCAAACATCATGAGCCTAGCGGCTCCCCACGTGACCACGCTTCCATTGCCCAGGATGGCGGCGAAGGCGGTATCAGCGGCTTTGATCTGCTGCACATTCTGCAGCAAATGCTCCACCTGAGCTATGACAGTTTTCATGTATGGATATCTTTACTTATATGGATTAATGATGATTAATATTACGCTAATCTGGTTTAATGGTGATGCACATCCCATCAAATTATGGATATGTTTAATGATATTCAATGAATAATAGAATATAAAACATTCCCGTATTTATTTAAGGGCAATGTTGGTAAAGCAAACATAGGCCATCCATATTTTGATGGGTTATTATAATTAATTTTTATACCACACGAAAAAAAAAAAAACATCTGTGGGATGGTTTACTATTGCTTTACTAACATTATTTATATTCATGATTCATAGTGGATATAAGGATGAAATCGTACTGATTCAACCTCTATTCATACTAGGGATAGGATCTCTATGATATTATACTGGTTGGTTCATATCTATATTATATCCCTTAATTCTGGATCAACACCTCCAATACACCAGGTAGGTTATTAACTTATTCATAACCCCTTTTAATCACCAGTCGGGGTGGAGTAATTTCAATGGCTTACCTTTGAGTTGCCATTCGGGGGGCGGGCCCACGTTGGGAACAATGACTCCGGCCATCAACATGATCACAGTCGACATATCATGGGTTACCAATCTATCTGGCTAAAAATTTTGTTGAAGCTGGAACAGTCGCCACTTTGATGCCCCGAATTTACCCATCATTGGGCTAGCTCGGCTGAGGTCGCTCAAGAGCATTAATCCCTTACAAAATAGAGATTTTTGGACCTTGTTTTAGATGCAAAGCCTCCCAACTCATCCCATTTGGGGGTAGTTTTATCTAGTTATACTTTTTTTTTAGCAACTAACCCCACAAGATAGTGCTCCCCCAAGTAGAAGTTGTTTTTTGTCCCAACTTTACCACAAACCAGTCCGTTAACCTACTTCTAAACCAGGGTTGCCAGCTAGCAGCTAGGAAGCACCACTTTGGATGTCTGAAACTGAGTCAGTTCTATTTTGGGCTAATGACCATTAACCCATGGATTTCTAAGGGTACTTTATTTTCAGACGTGCAGCCGTGGCTTTTTCACCCAAGGCGCGTCATAGTTCTCTCCACCGCTGTGAGGATTCCCCCAAACCACCACTGGACCATTGAAAGACCAAATGGAAAAGGCGGCAAGACTGGCCTCAACTCGCGAGCGCCAAGAACTAACTGAAAAGGCGCCAAGACCTAGGAAAGTTGGGAAATACTTCTTTTGTAAACCATGAAATTCCATGTTTTATTACTTGGTATTTACTGGGTTTAACCATTCAAATAGAGGTTTTGACATGGCAAACCGGGGCCATCCAGGGGCGTACCGGAGGATGAGAATGTGTGGGTGTATTTTTGAGCCAATGGGTAAACACTACATGATAGATGTGAAACATATTAATGTGTTCTTGTCTATGATGTCAATTCAATGTTTGACAGCAATGCATGGCTACATCTCTGGCGAAGCCAAGGTGTAGCCAGTGGGGTTGATTCTTTGATCCCCCAGATAATCATAGGTTATACCAACACTGGCCATCATTCCAGTGACGTCATGATCCAGATTTATCTCTGGTGAACACTGGCCATCAATAGTCTCTGGTGAAAGAAGTGGTACCCCCATTTTCAGAATGTGATATTGTAAAGTCCTGAAATAGCATGTTGCACAAAGGGTTGCCCATCAGTTCTGCTGGTTCTTTAGTTTCATCCAATAATTACTACACATAATGTTGATTCCTAATATGTAAATATCCACTACTTCTAGTAAATATGCACAATACAAGTAGCTGAGGCCCACCAGCTATGGTCGTTGGTTTAAAAACCATGAACTGTATACATATACAGTCCATAAACATCAATAAACCAGAGTTAACCAACTTTAAAGAGGGCTTCACCTTGTAGCTAAAGGATGCTAAAGGCAGTTTCATCCAAAAGTTGCTACTAATAGAAACTTACCAATAGTGTTATGAACTCATAAACTCAAAATAGTCAACATCTCATAGAAACTAGCGTCACTTTCACTAGTGGTCATCTCCCCATGAAAACTATATTCTAGATCTACCGGAAACCCTGGATTTCACCTTATAAACCAACTCCGACCGTATATTTATAATATTATATATATATTGTATATGTATACATATATATATATATATATATTGTATATATATATATATATCATTAAAAAATACTGATATACGTTGTAAACCATAGTGTTAACCATAGTAAACCATAGTTAACCATAGTTCATCCCCCCTGTTTTTCCCCATCTTCGATTGGTTTCGGTCCGCGGCACGGCGATCTTCACCTTGGCCACGGCGGCGGTGAGATGCTCGTCGCGGAGACCCGCCAGAGATTCGCCTTGGGCGCGGGTGCGGTGTGGAAAGGGCTGGAAAACATGCGGAAGATGGGAACAAAACATGGGGAATGCGTGATTTAACCATGAGAATCATGGGATTTCACATGCTTTAACTACTAGAGTTACTAGAGCAAGAAAACAATCAACACATTGGGATTCATGGGAGGATTCATAGGGATTTCAGTGATTAATCTGCAGTGATTTGAAATGAATCATAGATAATCATAGTATTTAAATCAAATTAACCATGAAGAATTGGGGATTTGAAGTGATTTGCAATTTACGGGTGAAACAGCAGGATTTAAGCTGGCTTATGCAATGGGGATGTAGTAATCAAAAAATGGGAGCTGAGCAGCAAGCTGAGCAGCAAACATCTGGATTTAACTCACACACTATGGGAGTTATGATAACATATGATAATCATTTATAAACCGAGACTTAACCAAGTCTGAGTTAGGGAACGTCCCATGTACTAGCAGGGGTGGGAAATAAATACATGATTAACAAAATGAAACAATCAACCTGCAAATGGTCCATTATTCCCCATCCTTGCTGGTTTCATTCCAATGGATGACTATGGTGGGCACACACTGAGTGCAAGCCAGTTGCATGGAGAGAGGCATCGATCTTTCGAAAACAACCTGGATCTCTTCACATCAGCAAATCGCCGTAGAATTAGCGACCCTCAATGACAAATATCATACAAATATCTGCTAGCTTGGCTGTTTCTTCGTTTAATCCTAATCGCCATGTATCACTACATATCAGTCCGTATCGGTATAAATCTACACACATGCAAAAAAAACTATAGATTTAGAAGCACGGTAGATTGACCGACTGAGCAAATAATCCAATCTTATAGGAATTTAGTGGTACGAATAATCTGACCTATCCACTGTAGTACAGTTACGTGTGTGCCACGCATAGATATGCCCTTTTGGGCCTCACTATCCGACCTGTAACGCCGTGGACAGATTCTCCTGATTGATCATAAATCATTGGTGTTGTCCCATTCAGAAACTGCCATTTTGGGGTATCCGGGTATACGTTCTGGTAATCAAAGATGGCATTGGAAAATACTCTGTTTGTATATGATTTTCTCAGCAAAAGATCAAAACATCAATTCGTATACATATATATATATATATACACTCTTATATACGTATTGTGTAGTGGCTTACCGTTTTTTGAGAAAAGTCTTCTCACTCACGGTTGCTTTCCTTTCAACGCTGTCATTTACACAGAATTCTATATATATATATATATATAATTATATATATATATGCATAGCTGGGTATGCTGTATTCAGAGGAAACACACCATGAAAACTACCCTTTACCATGTGTGCATAACGAGCATGGAATGTTTCCAACCAAAAAATGCTCTTTCAACCAGGAAAACAAACTAAGGTAGCTTGAGAAAAATAGTGATTATATAAACTCCCAAGCAAACTTACCAAAAAATACTAAGAACAAGAACGAACAGCTTCATCAACATTTACCGCATCCTTCTCCACTGTGATCATCGGGTTGCCCGTGACATTAACGCAGAAGAATAACTTGTTGAACAGGTCTGATGAGTTCTGTTGGTTTCAATAAAATGTGGATTGTCTGAGAATATGTCTGGTTGGTGGTTTGAACCCCTCTAAAAAAATGAAAGTCAGTAGGGATTAGTATTCCCAATATATGGAATAATAAAAACTGTTCCAAACCACCAACCAGATGTTATAGACCCAAAATGGCCCTAAATGACCATTCTAGGAGTGATAATGATGATCAACCAGCGGATACAATGGGATACAGCCCCCTATCTTCCGACCCAAATAATGGGGATTCAGCCCAACCCAAAGGTGGTCTATTATCCAACACTAGATTGTTTTTTCCTGACAATCCTATTGAACATACTAAATTGATCTAATGTGATAAACCAATGCCATGAACCATCCGATTAACCAACCATTTAGGATCATTCTACACCATTCCGAAATAGGGGTATATCGTATACCCAAATAAACCCCCGTTGGGGATGGTGTATTATTGGATTTGCCGCCTTACCCATTGTTGTCAGTGAACCACTATTTACCACTCTTAACCATTATTAATCATTACTAACAACTATTCATGAACCATGATTAACCATGAAAATAACTACTTCTTTGCATAAAACTAACCACCACCAGCATAAAATTGACCACTATTAACCCTCCTGAACTGCCATACTATTCACTCTTCATCTGGATGTCATCCTCCCATCCTGCGCGCTGCGCACCGCTGCGCACCTCAGAAAGCCACGTCGAAAAAACTGCTGTGCCCGGACTTTCAGTTCTCCCACGGTGGACTCGGGGGAGCACTGGAAACCTGGAGGAATTCACCAGCAAAACCCAGAGGAAAATGGGGATTTCACCAGCAAAACCCATAGGAACATGGTTAAACTTACCCTCTGGTAATGACTAACATAGCTATTGCAAATGACCATTCATAGTGGATTTTCCCATTATTAACATTAAAAATGGCGATTTTCCATAGTTTTTTGTATGTTTACCAGAGGGTAACCATCTTTAACCAGCAAAAAAACAGATGTCATGGGATTTTTGTTGCTGATTTATGATAGCATATGATAGCTAAGTTGGTGCAAATCACCCCGGATTTGCAATGGCACTATGGTACCCTGTAACTGGGGGCCGTCTTGTGATGTCGTGGAGATATCATGAACTTTTAATGGGTATGCTACAAACATCACCAATATGAGAAATTTGATAAATAGAAGATGATCTATAAATGATATAAATCAAATAGAAGATATCTATTTGATGATATAAGATGGTCTAATATAAATATCAATAGAATATGTAATCGTAATTTGATTTGGGATTCATCTATAAATGGAAGATGATCTACTTGAAGGTTTCAAGCACGATCATGTGAGGGGTTGCTAAATGTCCAGCTTGGGTGGAGATGAATCATCATGATTTTAGTTGGGTGATGCGAAAAAACAAAGGCATTTACCAACCCTTCTATAATCAGAATATATATATATACATATATATATATACATATATATATATATACATATATATATACACATACTAGCAATATGAGATGGGTTCTTCTATATTATCAACAATATGGGTGTGTCCCAAAATGTTCATAGCTTAGCTTAGTTTCTATCGCTTTCCTCATCTCAACACAGACTTTCTAACATCGTCACATCGTCCAATCGGAACATACAGGTGTGTCTAAACATGGGTAAACTCCCAATTTTAGCAATTTCAATAGGAAAAATATGATGATAAACTGTTGGGATTTCAGACAAACACATATGGTAACACTTGGATATGAACAAAACATTTGATAAAATTGGGATATGAAGTAATTAAGATTAATTGACACTATCTTTTTATGGGAAACATTAAAAACAACTAGATCTTGTCGCAATTTATATGGTTTGGAAGAACAAGTTGTTTTGATTTCACTGGCTATTGGGGTACCCTACTTTGGACAAACCAATATGAAGCAAAACGTGTGAGCAATGGATTGGTATAATACCTTATTTTCTGAGAGGGGAACCTCAGAAAAACACTCAAGACCTTGTTGAATTGCCAAAACAAACAGGAAGGGGGATGTTTGGATGTTCAAACGGTTTTGGAGGCTAATGTGAACCTCTTCTCATGTCCGGAAATCGTAGTGTCCAAGCATGATTCTGCCTACTTATGACCACAGTATGTTTTGCTTCAGCAACAACATGCTGGCCCCATTATGGGGTTTCTTCGAAAGAATACATAGCTTGGCATAACTTAGATTTATGGTGGGTTAGACCCCTGGTCCATATATACATATATATATATATGTGTGCGCGTTTAGTATTTAATAGCGAAACCTGTACTGTACCATACTCGCCATGGAAAATCACCATTTTTAATAGGTAAACCTCTATAAATGGGCCATTTCCCATGGCTATGTCTATGTTAAATAGCCAGAGGGTAACTCATATAATTAAACCTATGGCTGTCAAAGATTAGTTAACTATGTGGTGAAACTCGTACGGAAACTCCTTGGCTCCCCAAAGATAGGGAGGCCCTGGATGCCGTCCTCTAGAATTAGATCCCAACCACCAAATAGAAAAATAAAGTATTGGTTGGTGGTTTTAACCCCTCTGAAAAATATGAAAGTCAATGGGAAGGATTATCCCATATACTATGGACAAATATGGAAAATATTCACCTGAGCAGTCTTGAAAATAGGGCTTAGTCGATAGGCATTCCCCTGATTGCGATATTCCCCATGAAAAATGGGTGAGTAGTAGAATCCCCGATAGTCAGCATCATTCACTTGTCAAATCATCCCCAATAACACAGTTAACTCTTTAGAATTCCCAATAAACATGAGTATCATGCACCAATCATCCACCAATCATTATTTATCACTTACATCATGTTATATCCACTTATATTTCCATATGTTAATGATTAATATGATTAATACCCCTATTGACTGATGGTTAAATCATTATCTAACCATCATTTACCCATGATACTATATGATATCAATGATATTCCCAAACTTTGGATCATTTAAAATCACCAAATGAAATAAAACCTGAAGGATGGTAATCATCAACCGGGGAGTCTCCCAGTCAAAGCACATCCTGAACGGCCGCTGGGCAGCGAAATCTCCAAATGCCAGGGCTCGGCATCCGCGGAACCACAACGCAGCCGCCGTTTCCGCGACTTTCGGACCTTTTCTCGGCCACAGGATGAAAAAGGATTACTTATGAACCATGATGGATATAGGTGTAATATGTATATACTATATATATATATATGTATATCACATATCAGATATCATCTGTGACATATATATATATATATATCCCATATCAGATATCATCTGTGATATGCATTTATTGGATATAATATGTGTATATATATATATATGTACAAAACACCACCCAAAAGATGGTAAGGAGTAATCCCACTGAAATAATGAGATATACATATATATATATATACACACACTACTTTTCTATCTTTTGTGACTTATTATATTTGTATATATATATATATGGATTAACACAAATAATTGTAGAATGTACCGCTTTGACCGTGTTTTTTTACATACATCTCCCATATAGATTGTGTTTGTTGTGTTTGCGAGATTGTAGATAAAACAACGGTACAGCCAGTGGAAAATATATGGGTATGATGGTTGATGAATACATGGGGAATTGGGTATAGCTTAGTAGGTATATTAATGGTGGTATATGAGGGCCCAAAGATTTTACCCAAAAACAGGGGTGCGGTAAACCCATTTCTTACCGTCCACAGTGTAGAGACCACTGGGTATCTGCAAACATGGGACGTTTGGAAGATTTCTGTGCTCCAAACACCCCCTATACAAGAACTGGGTAGATAAAGGGGCAACATGTTCAATTAGCCCCACTTGTGGCTATCATTTACATGGATTGGAGCAGCCATGGAACACGGCCCAGCGATTGAAGAAGTGTAAGCACATCCCAGTACTCCGCGTGGGGTATCATTATCAGTATCGTTTTTACAAATAAGTACTATAGAACATTAGATAACAATAAACACTATCTGCATGATCATTATATGAATAATAATAGTTAGTTGTAACGTTATGATATATGTATATATATATATATATCTATATATATGTATATATATATATATTGATCACCGCCCTCACACTGGCACTGAATATATATAAATATATACATACATATACATATCATGATTTGATAAAATATAGTGGTACTGAAAAATAATAGGGATGATGATCACAAGTTAGTATCACTTTTATGATAAGCAAAGAGTGGCTATGCAATAATAAAAATGATACATAGCAACTATTGAATGATGCTTCGTAGGTATTGATCAAAGTAATATGTTAAATTACTTTAGTAATACGATTTACTACTTCTAATGCTTAGACACTATAATCTATTATTTACTAAGCATTTCATAAATAGTAAATCATTGTAATTTATCACTATGATATAATTACTATTAAATTACTATTACATATATATAGAATACTAACATATCAGTATTTAATCACTACTCAATAAAAAGTGATTTGTAATAAATTATACTATTATAAATAATTACTGATATTTAATTAATACTATTATATAAATATGTCACGGTTGTAGTTCCAGCTAAATTTCCGAAAGGGTCGTCCGCAGAAAGCCCCCAGCCCAGCGGTCCTGGCCTTCAGCAGAAAGCGACCCAGTCCGCCAGCTCCGCCGCGTCCTCAACGATGCGGGACTTGATGACCGGATATGATCATAGTTCAAACATAAATGTGTGATTTTATGTGTACATATATATATATATAATAACATATATTTATATATATCTTTAAACAATAAATATATATATATATGACCATGTATGTATGTACGATTATCAAACATTTGCATGTTATATATATCATATGTATGCATGATATTTATGCATGGTAAATAGGTATATTTAAAATTTATATCATATATAATATGTATTAATATGTGTCAATATGTATTACTATGTATTAATATGTCTTAATATGTATTAATATGTATTAATATGTAAATTATGTATACTGCATATCTATCTATATATATATATATTTTAATATATATATGGGGGTTTCCATAAACGTGGATACCCCGGCAATAGCTGGGTGGTTTACCATGGGTACCCCTATGGATTGGAAACCTCCGTTCCAACTCACCACATCCATCTATCCGACCTTTACCTCTGGTCATCTAACAGAATCTCACAATTTGCAGCGGAAAATGGGTGAGCAAGGCTAACAATAACAAGGCCTGCTTGTGAATGATTCACCTGTTACACATGCTGTTCCATGGCTATGTTAGACTACCGAAGGTATTCAGTTTGCTGGTGTTAACTTTAGATCACATTGTAGTGGAAGTACAATGTGGCCCTCCCCTACCCAGCTATACTATTGTTCTTAGTTATGTGTATCAAAAACAATAGTTATTGGAGTTATATTCACCAGCTTAACTTTGTAGAAAACGGCAACGTCATTTTTGATGCTCTTGCTAGACCCGACTTTGTTCCTCAAACTCACCTTTTTTAATGGGTGCTGTAATCCATTTTTTGGTGGTTTGACCCCAATGAGGTGAATCTCAAATCTGTGCTGTTTAACCATGGTGTTCCTCCATTTTTCTGAGCAAAAATCACAATCACATCATCCTGCCACACTCTGCTGCCCAAAGACTTTCTTTGCCGGACATGGCCGGGACATCCGATGGAAACGCAAGGAACCGGTTGCGTTCATCATTGATTAAGTATTACTACCCTCTGGTAATTTTTCCGTTTGCTATTGAAAATTGCCATAGAAATAGTTGATTTACCCACTAACAATGGAGATTTTCCATAGTGAACTTTTATTTTACCAGAGGGTAACTTTACGAAGCTGAGCCCGTTTGGACATTTTGAGCGTTGAACTTCGAGAAACTGATCATTATTCAGGAGTGTTGAACTTCAAGTACTTGTAGATAGATGGTCTGCCTTTGCGTGCATCCAATTTCTTGGAGGCCCAGTTGTTCTTGAGCATCGAGATCGATTCTTCATGGCTACTTTACCACTTGAGGAAGCTCTGCAAAGGCCATCGTAGGTAAGCGGATTATCCCGGCAAGAGACCCAAACTGTGTAGGGGGAATAAAAGGATAATGTAGTAGAATGTTGATGATGATCTTAATGTTGATGATGATGATAATGGTGATGATGATGATGATGATGATGATGATGATGATGAGAGGAAGATGGGGAGAGGAAGATGATGATGTGGATGTTGAGGAGGAGGAGGAGGAGGAGGAGGAAGATGCTGATGTTGAGGAGGATGATGTCGAGGAGGAAGACCGATCCCAAGATCGAAATACACATGAACATTGCGCAAGAGCCATTTTGTGCAGAAATTTACGGGGAAAATGCCGGCCGCTAATCCCGCGACACCCGGTTTGTGCGAGCCTGCGCCGTCGAAATGCACACGGACATTTCACCAGAGCCATCTTGCATGGAAATTTAGAGGAAAAATGACGGACAACTCCGGGGACATTGTTTTGTGCGAGCCTGCGCAATCGAAATGCACATGGACATTTCACAAGAGCCATCTTGTGCAGAAATTTACAGGGAAAATGCCGGACGCGCCGGCTACCACCTCGATTAAACACCGGGCCTTAACTGTTACCGTAAGAACCCCTCAGTGTGGCCACACTGTTTGGGGAAATAAAAACACAACTTTGGCCATAACCTGGTCAAGCATCGAATTTTGAGTTGTGATGAAATTTGAACCATAGCCCATAGGATCCATGTATGCTATATATGGTGACATTTGCCATCAATATACCCCAAATGTTAGCATATATACCATACATGGATCCTATGGGTAATAATGGCCATATGATAAGTTTTTGTTCCATCCCATTTTGTTAGTTGCCATGCTGTCCAGAGGATTGATGAGACAGCCATTGTAGTGGCTTATCATGATGAGTCCTGCATAATGAAGGATAAGTCAGTGTGGGGAGAATGAATTACCATCACATGTATATGGAGGTTTCCTAAGTGGGGGTACCCCAAATGGATGCTTTATAGGGGAAAATCCTATTACTTTAAAATGGATGATTTAGGGGTACCCCCATTTATGGAAACCCCACACAAAGTAACATCATGTAACATCCATACACATGTATAGATACCCGCCTTCATATGCGCAGACGAAGTGAAGAGTAACTTTCAGCACGTCCACTTCACAAGGTGAGGAACCCCCAGTTATAAGTTGGTTTATAATCCACGTTTCATTACCAGAGAGCTTTTTCCATTAACAAATCATTAGTGTATATCGAACATTATATATAAAACGACCTTTGAGGCGTGTTCTCATCAAAATATAGCATAGTGGTTCGTCTCAAAAAAATGCTACCCTATGGCACCCTCAAATCTACTGGTTTATCATAGTTTTCACCCAGAAAATGCCACAACTTGGGGCGCATATATACCCAAATCTTAGACAAACGGGAATAGAAAATTAATTAACAACTATAATTTATAAAAATATAATAACAATAATATATATATATCCCTAATAAATCCTAATAACATATCCACCATTTATATACTTCATTTGTCCTTGGCATGATACCCATAAAATGCCTTAAAATATACCGCGAAAACACAGATGATGCCGTGATGCACGGGCTTGATCCAGTTCGTTTCGTGGTCTCAGCGTCCACAAAGGCGACGAAGGACCGTGGCCAACTTGAAGGGTCCATGCCATCCTGAGAAGACGTGACAACACAAGTTTCATCTTGTTTCATCAAAAAACAAAATATATCGAAATACATGCCATTTTAGTCATAATATATATATATATATGTATTGTTATATTATATATATATATACAGTACATACACATTGAGTGGTGTATTTTGAGTATGTACTTTATTGATCTGAATCTACCCAGTACTTGGGTGCTTGAATCTTTGGCTACCTCATGCCTCATGGTGACATTGTAGGAGCAACATGGCCATGGGCCGTGGAACGTCGATGTCTCTCAAAATCGAGGTACCCAGGTACCCACGAAACCATTCAACAAGACAAACCTAAGATGGTACAAGGTGGGGGCCCCGTTTGCGATAGCTAAGCTGCTTAACATGTCTTAACTAGGTTCACTGGGTTTATAGTAGATATATCTATAAATAGTTGATGTTTTTTAAGTACAATACTATAACCATCAACACACATAACCAGGAGATACCATCTGGGAGGGCTTCCGGAGGCCCCTTCCTCCTTGGTTGCTACCCTACAAAAAAGTTCCGGAAATACCCTCGACGTTTCCCCACAGCGGATTGCGGATCTGTAAATGCTAATCCATCCAGGCGGGTGCCCCATATCTAAGTTGGTGCAAACAAGTCCAATAACTATGGGTTATAGCCTAGTTATATGGTGATATATCTCTAGTTAATGGGATTGTAACCCGTTTATAGCTGGGGGAACACCACCTTTGCAGTCTTGCTGGCATCACCACGGCCTAATCGGTTGAATTTGCTCAATGTTTCTGGCAAAATATGTCCAACTGGGCATGTGTCAAGTTACCTATGAACTTACCATATGACTGACGAATAAATATCCATTAATCCCAGCTAGTTTGGGGTACCATCCGGGCACCAGGGTTTTGACTTCGTGACCCAACACGTCTTGCCGAGAAACACCCAAAGCAGCGCCACTTTGGTACGCAACGCCATGGGGAAGTCTACGTTTCAACTTGTAGGAAACACTGGGATCGTCACTGAAGTCTCACAACGGATAGGGGTGATAGGCAAGGATAGGGGCTCCAGTATTCTCCAATGATATCCCAGTTTGAAGAAGTTCTAACAGTTACCAGCAACTTTCTACATGCAGAAATTATTGCAGTATGGCTTTGGGAAGGGTCGCGACATTCAAACAAAGCGGAGGAAATACTGTACCCCAATCATTTTCATTCAGTGGCTTCTTTAAGTCCATCATTGTTTTTAATTACAATGTTTTTACTATAAAGTATAATTACTTGTATATGGCATATATACATGTATATACGAACATTTCCTGGAATGACAAATACTTCGCCCTTCAATAAATTCCATGATCTAGCTGTGGACCATAGGGACATGACCCTGAAAAAGGTACGAGGTCGACCCAAATGCATGGGCAAGGCGACCTAAGGAAAATTATGCCTGAGGATCTTGGGGCCCACCCTATGTTCAGAGACCACATCTACAGTTGGTTTAGCCCAGATCTGGGAAAAGTAAGTTAAGCATCAACCCTTCGCAATTTGCGTTGCCAGGTTGGCATAGATGTACAACAAAATAATAGTTAAGCATCCTGGAACCTAATCAGCTTCTGGCCAGGGTCGGGTCGTGTAAAGCTGGGACTGTGGCATTTGAGGCATGGTGAAATGATGTGTTCCTTCCAATATGGGGATGGGTCGGTTCACCTTAAGTAGCCCTGAAGTATCACAACATACTTGGGATTCATGATGATTGATGGATGTTCCGTCAACTGCAACGCCTGAAATCCCAGGTTTTAGTCAACAATTGTCATGGTGAAATCCCTTTGTTGGCATGTTCCGCAAAAAAAAACACTTGATGTTTGCCGGTTCATTCCTCATCTTTCTTGGTGAAATCATGGTTTTTTTTCAGAAAAAAAAAAAAAAAAACATCATTTTTCCAGATGAAATCCCAACTTTTTTTCAGGTTGAATATGTTTTATGGTGTTTTTTTTGCTCAAGGCTAAAGTCCATTTCTTTGTTGCTTGGATCATTGCAATCCTTGAAGCAAATCCCAATCTTTTTTGCTTAAATCCTCTGTTTATTTGCCGTCAAAATCATCTGCTTTTCTTGTTTACATCTACAGTTTTGGCGGTGAACAATCTGAGTTTTGCCATAATTCAATTCCATTTTCCCACTAAAAAAAACATTTTTTCACGGCAGTCCCGTCACGTCATCGCCTGCGTGGCGCGCACGAGCTCTTCATTGCGTCTTCGCTGCTCCTGCCACCAGGCGCGCCAGGGCTGAGTGTCCTGGCTCATGGCTGTTGGCTGTTGGGGGTTGATGGGGGTTAATGTTGTTGAGGGTTGGTGGAGATACCCTATGTAGAATGCATTGCCAATCTTAGATACCCATTTTTTTGGCTGGTTAGGACTCATTTGACCGTAGCAAAAGGCTAAAAATGAAGTTGTGCTAGTTAGTCAGTATCTAACTAGTTGGTTGACCGCTGATGGGTCATTGGGAATCTCATGGGTATTGACTGGTGATTTAATGGTATCTTTTCGTAGAAATGAAGGAGATTCAATGGAATTTGATGTTTTTTCTTTGAGTGGAGATTCGTGGATTTTCTTCACAGAATTTAATGGGACACATGGAATTTAATGGGATTTGATGAGATTTAATGGGAATGGTAATTGATAATTTTTGATGGATTTTACGTCTAGTTGATGGAATTTAATGGGACTTAACTGGGAATTTGCTGGAATTTAATGGAAGTTAATGGGATTCCATGGGATTTCAAGGGACTAACGTGAATCTAATGGAATTTGATCGGACTGTGATGGAAATAAATGAGATTTACAAATGGATTGAATAGGACTTTGTGGGGAAGTAGAGAAAATATCATCAGAATCCATATGATGTAAGGGAATATGATAGGGGGGTTGATGGCAAGTGGATGGGGTCTATGATTTACTTTTGGTTTGGTTAAATATGGTTAATCAAAAATACCGGAACCAAGAACAGGCACTTCCATAGACAACTCATGGCATCAAATGGCGGATGTTCCAGCCATGTTTGATTCAGAGAGGGTGAATTTAAGGGGTATCTGGTGGTGCAACGTATATTATCCAGTTACCGACTAGGATGCGCATCAAAGTTGAGGCTGCGGACAGGAATTTCACCAACATATCAGCAAGTACACGGATTTTACCAGCACTGATATTGGCTTTACACTGACAATTTCGGACTTCACCGGGATAAACTTGAGCTTTCACCAAGATCCAGCAAAGAATGGGGACCTTGACACAAGGGAATCTTTCGCCAGTAAGTATAATGTGGTAAAACCAACATAATGTCGTAAGTTTTGTCATTGGGTTTACCTCACTATTGTCTTAGCAAGCACTATGCATTTTTTTCAATGAGTTAACGTAGCAACAGTTGTGATTTAGCAAAAATTAGTTTTTCACGTTTTACACAAGAATGGGAATGACACAACAGCGCATACCCCAAGCTCCATGGATGGGCCAGTTAGGCTTTGATGGGCAGATCTCAAAAAAAACATTGTGAATCTTAGATACCCGCGAAAAAAATACCATTTTTAGCTGGTTAGGGCAAAGTCTATAGCAAAATATTAAGTTGTACTAGTTAGTCAGTATCTAACCACTTGGTTGACCCAGGATATATGACCATATTTAGGGGAATAAACATCCAGCTATACCAGCTATAACTTAGGGTACCCTAACCAGATAACTCAAATAATCACATTCTTGACCCATAATAGGATCTCGAAAAGAAATCACCCCCGCCACTTTGGCTTCCTTGGACAACATCTTCGGATCCATCGGCTTTCCGAACTCCTCGTGGCTTTTCACGTACCTACCATGTCGCAAGGCCCTCCCGGAGGACTTAAGGTGACCATCTCAATGGTGAGGGTTACCCATGAGCTTTACCCAAGAGAGCAGAATTTGTAGCCATGATCCAAGTATAGGTATATATCATATTATATATTTAGATAGATAGCTAGATATATATATATATATGTGATCTATATCATATATATATATATATATCATATAATATAATATATTTAATACATATATATATGTGTATATTACATCCGCCCGAAATCCATCCGTGAGTGACATATTCAGTAATTTAGCCCCCCCAACCCCTGGGCCTCTCTTCTCCAGTGTCCAAGTTTTTCACCAGCCAACCTCGGCAGAAGAGTCATCCCGATGGTCCAAAAAAACTTCTCGAATTATCAAAGATATGAGTTGCTATTATTAGTTGGTGTAGTTTGATTATTGTTTGATATTAGTTGATATTATTAGTTGATGTAGTTTGATTATTGTTTGATATTATTTGATATTAGTTGGATTATTACTTGATATTACTTGATATTATTAGTTGATGTATATAGTTTGATTATTATTTGATATTAGTTGATACTAGTTTGATTATTATTTGGTATTAGTTGAAATTATTTTGATTATTATTTGATATTAGTTGATATGAATTTGAATATTATTTGATATTAGTTGATATTATTAGTTGATGTAGTTTGATTATTAGTTGATATTAGTTTGATTATTATTGGAAATTAGTTTGATTATTATTTGATATATATTATAAGTTGATGTAGTTCCCCACCTGCCAGGTGAGGGTTGTTAGATTTTACCAGAGCGCATGCCCGCCTCCTCCTCCTCCTCCTCCTCGACTAGCTGTCCTCCTCGCCGTCCTCCTCGCCTCCGCCTCCCGACCTCCACTTCCGCCTTGCTCCACCTCCACTTCCGCCTTGCCAACCTTGCCAACTCGTCACCAAGCTCTTCGCCAACTGCCCAGCTCAGTGCGCACTGCTGGACGTCAACCTGCGAGCTGCCCAGCTCAGTGTGCACCGCTGGACCTCAACCGGGGACCTGCCCAGCTCAGTGTGCACCGCTGGACCTCAACCGGGGACCTGCCCAGCTCAGTGTGCACCGCTGGACC
>Ga0126342_10000977_pt1 | contig 36999 bp, 33 predicted proteins | sample Cyp1metagenome_FD_92528 | JGI IMG/M metagenome (GOLD analysis project Ga0126342, IMG submission 92528) | Coral microbial communities from Lord Howe Island, Old Settlement Bay, Australia - Cyphastrea 1 metagenome | ecosystem: Host-associated > Invertebrates > Cnidaria > Coral ... | reverse complement strand
CTTCCCTTCCTTCCCTTCCTTCCCTTCCTTCCCTCCTTCCGTCCAACACATCTCCGTCGACCACTCAGTCTCGCTCCCCCGCGGCGAGTGCAACTAAACGAGAACCCAAGCATCGGAGATGCTTTTGAGAATAAGTTGAAAAAAACATTCATTGCAGTGATAAGGGTGAAATTTGGAACTTTGTATCATTTTAACCCATCCCAAGTACAAGAGTTTATGGTTGCAGTCATTGACAGTGTTTTTCTTTCAGTTTCTACTGCGAGTCTCATTTCAAACACGGTCCTTGTTTTTTTGGTGGTGGACATGATTGGCTTGCAGTTTTTTGTACTGTATGTTGTTTGTGGTTCCCTTCTGTATTTTGTCCATGTGTGTCCACACTGAGGGGTTCTTACGGTAGGAGTAAAGGCCGGTGCTTGATCAGGGTGCTGAATCTGGCTTCCGGCTTTTTGCCTGTAATTTCTCGCATAAAATTGCCCTTGTGCGATGCCCATGTGCATATCGGCCGCAGGCTAGCGCAAACTGTGTGTCGCGATTTTGCCCCCCCGCATTGTTCCTGTAAATACTGTGCGTTGCGATCTTGGGCCCTGGCATTTTTCCTTTAAATTCTCGCATGAAATGGCTCTTGTGATGTGTCCGTGTGGATGCCGACTGCACAGGCTCACAAAGTCTGCGCTGCGGGTTCTCAAGCAGTGAGCCTGCGGCATTTTCATTGTAAGGTCTTGCACGGGTTGAGATCCTGAGATCCTACTAAATTCCTCTCTAAGAGGTCCATGCATGATCCTGTAAAGGTCCTTAATAGTAGATCTTGTGGATATCCTGGCGAAATCCTCTCTAAGAGGTCCTTGCATAAAGGATGCCATGTCTTAGAGGTGCTTGTATGAAAGCAGTTGTGGGAGGGAGGCTCTTGGTAGGCTCTTGGTAGGTTCTTGTATCAAGATCTTGTAAGGTCCGCTCCAGCAGCAGCAGGTCCTTTTATGACGATCTTGTGAGATTCTCTTAGGGGTCCCGGCATGAAGATCTGGGTCATGGTCTTTTACAGTTCCTTGTGCGAAGATCTTGTGGAGACCCTGACCTTTGCATGATCTTGTACAGGTCCGTGTGAGAAGCTTTTGAAGAGGTCCTGGTGAAATTCTCTCGGTGTCCTTACATGATTTGATACAGGTCCTTGAGAAGGTCTTGTGGAGTTCCTGTTGAAATCCCCCTGAACAGGTCCTTGCATTATCTTGCATTAAGATCTTGAAGATCCTGTGCGTTGGTGCTTGTATGAAAATTCTTCGGGGATGCCCAAGGGAAGTTCTTGTACGAAGATCTTGTGAGCTCCTCTATGTAGATCTATATAGAAGGTCCTGCTGCCGTTGCGACAATGTCCAACCTCATCTGTTACTGTTCCATAGCTACTGTTGCTTGTATCTGCTACATTGACTTCCTACCTCCCACACTGTTTGGGGTCTCTTGCCAGTGTAATTCGAATCGCTTCGCGAGGAGAACCGCCCGCACCCAGGGAATAGGACAGAGAGGAAAGAAGCGGGCCTACTTGGCGAGGTCAAACTTGGCCGTCCTTGGCCTTAAGTTGGGCCGAGCAGGAGCCCAGTTGGCCCCAACTTGGGCGTAACTTGCGCTGAACTCGGGGCCCAACATGGCGCAACTTGGGCACGTTTGGACGCAAGTTGGGCTTAGCATGCGCAGCTTGGTCCTGTGTGCGGGCATCTGGCGTCGAAGCCGGGCCCGAGACATGCCCAATGTGGGCAGCTCCTTGCACGAACCCCCATCAAAGCCCAAAAAAGTTGGAAATAACTGTAAAAATGCAAGTTTTCAACGTGTCGCATTGAGTCCGCAAAATTGACCCGGGTTGGGCCCAACTTGGGCCTGGGCTGCCCTCTGCGGCATTTTCTGGTAAATTCTTGCACAGAAAGGCTCTGATTGAGATCCTATTAAATTCCTCTTTAAGAGGTCCTTGCATCATCCTGTACACGTCCTTACTAGAAGATCTTGTGGATATCCTGGTGGAATCCTCTCTGAGAGGTCCTTGCATGAAGATCTTGCAGATGCCATGGCTTAGAGGTGCTTGTATGAAAGCTCTTGAGGTCCTTGCATAATCTCGTACAGGTCCTTGTGAGAAGATCTTATGGAGATCGTGTTGAAACCATCTTTGTGTATGAAAGTTTTTCTGGGATGATCATAGGAAATTCTAGTATGAGGATCTTGTTAGATCCTCTATACAGAAGGTCCTCTTTTGACGATCTTCTGAAATTCTTCTAGATGTCCTAGTATGAGTTCTGGTATGAAGTCCTGATAAGTAGACATACGTAGCGCTGCTTGCTGTGCCAAAGCAAATTCCTGCTGCTGCAGTTCCGGAAATATCTAGCCTGATCTGTTACTGTTCAATCGCCGCTGTTGCTTGTATCTGGTACATTGACTTGCTACCCCCCACACTGTTTGGGGTCTCTTGCCGGTGTAAAAGCCTTGGTTGTTCTTGTGCATGTGCCTCTGGCCGCGGTTGTTTTTGTGGTTGTGGCTATGGCAGTGGCCTTGGTCGTTGTCGTCGTCGTTGTTGTTGCTGCAGCGGTTGCGGTGGCGACGGCGGCGGTGGTTGTGGTTGTTGTGATGGTCGTCCATCTGCGTCGTGGCTATCATGTTGTTCTAGTTCTTGTTCTTGCTCAAATTTGTACCATGTATCGGATTTTTATTTCTTCTTGCTTGATTTATTGTTTGCGCACTTGCTACTGGTCTGGTTTGGTGTAGGTGTCCCAAAAGTTTCGTAACTCCTATGGTTTCTCCATAGCTGTTGTGCAGTAGCATGTGCGCAATGGGCTACACCCTCTTTGGTTTTAGTCTTCGGGCCGTTTCAAGTGGAGAAGTCCGATTGCTTCGACAGCGTGTGAAAGGTTCTATTGACAGCCATTGGCAGACATAGGCCTGGTTCATTTCAACAGAAACCAATGCTGACACCACAAGAATCAAACACTGAAAAATGCGCACCAGTGGATCACGTGCATCTTGAATGGTCTAAGAGACGCAGATTCGATCAGCAAGTGGTGCAGTATTGTCTCCACTCCGCGTAAATAGACTAATACCACAAGAATCCTGAAGAACAATGACGGACCCAAGCAAGAGCGATTTTGTGCAGCTTATTTTTGCTGCTTTGAAGGCTTTGAAGTACATTTGCCATGAACCCCACTTTGCACAGCCGTGTGCTTGAGAGGCATTCGGAACTATAATTTCTGCGAGCTATCCAATTGAAAAGAACCTCAAACGCAAGAAACCGCATCCAGAGGATGAAACGATTCCATGGTACCCAGTCGAGCTTCGGAATTTTCCACACTGGACACTTTGCGATGACATCAAAGCAACCATTTTATCCCTTGGTCCTGCTTCGCAAAGAGTCAGAATCATACACTATGATCCGGAGCCATCCTTGAGTGTGGCGCGTGCCTATTTCAGAGAAGAAGAAGATCGTGATGCCACTCTAAAGGCCCTGGCAGGGCATGAGATCTCGCCTGGCTACATCTTGAATGCTGCTGCCCTTCCAAGGACCAAAGACCCGCTTTTGGTAAAGAAGGGTTAGAGTTTTTTGACTGTTCTCTATGTTGCTGGAAAGATTTACTTAGATTTCTTTGCTTTCTTGGCTCCTTTGCTTTAGTCGCCTTTCTGACTTTGGTTCATTTTGGGCTTTGTAGCTTCTTGTGCTTGTGGTTTGTATGCTTTGGTTTTTGTGCCTTTTGCTCCTTTGCTTGCCATGTTTGGCTTGCAAGAAAGAAACATCATCCAACAATACAGCAACCAGGTCACACGGCCTTGGAAGCACTTCCTGAAATACAAGATGTAATTCTGGCATCGTGTTGGATTTGAGAGCCGATAGCTCATCGCCCTAGAGGCATTTTTGTTTGATTAGACTTATATACATGGGCATGAAACCTTGTGAGGTGTAGATCAGAAACACATTTTGCATGATTTCTACATATATAATCTGAGCAATTGGCTGAGCAACTGGAATGTCAAAACTTCATTTCTTGAAGATGGAACACACACACACACTTCACTTTATTTTTTTGTTCATCAGGAACCGACCTGGAGTTCTTTTTCTGCAATTGTTTAACCCTGAAACTCTTGCCCCAGCCCAGCAGATCTTTGGAGACATTATTCAATCATTATTCTTGCAGTCTTGGGCGAACAAGTGTGAATTTAGCCATCCTTTGATTCTTGTTTTGAGACGCTTGGAAATGGAGCCTTTGCATTCACCCCACAGTTTGTCGATTTGCTGTTGTTACTGTAGTGTTGATGATGACGAAGATGACGATGACGAAGACGCTGACAACGGTGACGCTGTAGACTATAATGAAGATAAGCAAGATGCAGCCCACGAACCCGAATGCAGTCACATGAAACACTCTTGTGAAACAAGTTACTTGAACAGTCTTGTACATTTTTCCCCTGTTACCGTACCAGTGCACTGTAGGCATGTAGAAGGAGGTGGAGTGCAAAGTGTGGAGTGTGACGAAAATGGAGTGTTGAGTGGGGAATGTAGTGTGTAGAGTGTGAAGTGGGGAGTGTGGAGTGCGGAGTGTAAAGTGCAAAGAGTGGGGTGGAAAGTGTGAAGTGTAAAGTGTGGAGTGTTGAGTGTAAAGTGTGGAGTGAAGAGTGGGGAGTGCAAAGTGTAGAGTGTAAAGTCCGAAGTCTGAAGTGTGGAGTGTAAAGTGTAGAGTGTGGAGTGTGGAGTGTAGAGTGTAAAGTGTGGAGTGTAAAGTGTGAAGTGTGGAATGTAAAGTGCCAAATGTAAAGTGCAGAGTGTGGAGTGTGGAGTGTAAAGTGTAGAGTGTGGAGTGTGGAGTGTAAAGTGCAGAGTGTGGAGTGTAAAGTGTGAAGTGTGCCGAATGTAAAGTGTAGAGTGTGGAGTGTAGAGTGTAAAGCGTAAGGAGGTGTAAAGTGTAAAGTGCAAAATGTAAAAAGTAAAATGTAGAATGTGGAGTGTAAAGTGTACAGTGTAAAGTGTGGAGTGTAGAGTGTGGAGTGTAAAGTGTAAAGTGTGGAGTGTAGCGTGTGGAGTGTAGCGTGCGGAGTGTGAAGTGTAGAGCCGAGTGTAGAGTCTAAAGCGTGAAGTGTGGAGTGTACAGTGTGGAGTGTAAAGTGTACAGTGTAGAGTGTCAAGTGTAAGATGCAAAGTGTAAAGTGTGGAGTGTAAAGTGTAAAGTGTGGAGTGTAGAGTGTAAAACGTAGAGTGTAAAGTGTACAGTGTAAAGTGTGGAGTGCGAAGTGTAAAGTATAGAGCGCACCACTTCACGCAGCCCTCACAATGCGATTCGCAAAAAACATGCAACAGGACACGTCTGAAGTTGCGCGCATGCCATGCAAAATGACGATGGAGGTCTCCAAAGTGCTGGACCTACCAGGAAAATGCAACTCATATTCTGAAAACCTTGTAAAAGTATTGCGCCTGTCAGACAAAAACGCCTTTCGACACTTTTGTAGACACGTGAGAATGTCAGGAAGTGCCAGGCCTGCCACGCAAAACGACTTTAGAACCCGTTTTGAAACTGTTTGAGCATCGAACCTAGGGTTTCGCGCTAGACTTCCTCAAAATTTCACACTTTGTAGCTACAAAATCGACGTTTTCCTAGGAGTTTTCCCATGAGCCTCAAAATTCGCTACCTCAAAATCGATGTCTCGTGCGTGGCTTCCGTCAATTCTCATCACCTGTCACAAAATGCCATGCCTACCACATCATTGGCACGTTGTCACCACTTGATGCAGCCCTGACAATGCGATTCGCAAAAGCACGCAACACGACATGTCTAATGTGCTGCGCGTGGCACGAAAAATGACGATGGAGGTCACCAAAGTGCTGTGCTTGTCAAGAAAATCCATGTCATCTTCTGAAAATGACGCAAAATGTATTGCGCCTGTCACACAAAGCGACTTTGGACACGTGATAAAACATGTTGGGAATGTCACAAAGTTCCACGCCTGCCACGCGAAACGAAGCTACGCAACGTTTCAATCCTCCAGAAGGGACCACTTTTAGCAGAACTCGCCATAGGCACGGCCATACGGCCCTCACGCGAACGGTTGCGAGCGGTTGCGGACGGTTGCGGACGGTTGTGGACGCAAACGCAACATCGAGCGAACGTACCCTCAACCCCCAGACCCCCAGAGTGAGACGGGAACCCTTGCTACGCATTCAGGAAAAAGAATGCTTCATCATATGATCAGTCGACGACAATGTGATAAAATGTGACCCCATGACAATGTTGTCGAAAGCACGACAATTTCTATGATATCTATGCTGCATGTGAGAACGTGACGATATGAACATTGCATATAAAACTTTCCGTGCGACACAAACACACAACTACAGAAATTCAGGATTGTGGAGGGCCCGACCTGGCCCTCTAACCAAAAGCAAGAGGAAAGGATAACAGCAAGAGCGTGACCACAACAAAAGCAAGAACAACAGATATCTAAATTCCAAATTGTGCAACTTTCAATTTGCAAAAATCCGGCACGTCCTTTGCAGTGAATGTAAACGACACATTGAAACCCCCAAATGCCGCGAATACGGTGCAAGCGGAAAAAGTTGATCTAGATACAGTGCCAATAATAGACCCAGGTTCTGAACATGTCAAATACCGTGCAAATGAGTTTTCAAGCTGCAAATATTGTGCAAATGAGAGATTGCTTAAGCTAGAAAATGCTGCGAATACAGACGAGATGCTGCAGCTCAAAGTGCCTTAGCCTTGACAGAAATATTCGCACTCTTGTGCGAAGTCAAAAAAAATACTGCCAACGTTATCTCCTTATTGCAGCAGGTCGGTACCTCTATGGATGAATTTCGGCGCGTCGGCCCCCCTCTAAACAAGTGCAGCGAGCTTACTCCGGGCACGAAAAATCGACCAGAATCCAGCTAGACAGAGTCTACACCTGCAATATCCAGTGTGAAAGCGAGCGCATTAGGAACATGGCCACGCGGACCCGCAAGGCATGAAATTAAAGAAACATCGCATCCCGGTCATCCCTGTTGCGATGGATCTACCCCTTGGGAGCTCATCTCACTGAGACCCCCTTCCAAAAAGCAGCCACCTCAGCCTCGACTCGCTTTTCTTTGCGAGGCTGAAGACTTCGTTTGGTGCTCACTTTGTTTCCGTGCTCGAATGTATTGTAGAGCACACTGCGTTGGTTTATTTCAAAGTCCAGACAATGCTAACAGAACGGATTAGTTGATAGGTTTGATAAAGCTTGACGTACAAGGCCTCTGCGGTATCCGATTTTTCCCCTTTCAATGAGTATATTGTAGCCCTCTAAAATGGGAAGAAGTGGCACCTCAAAAAAAGTAGATCCGACTGGAAAGAAACAAATTTAGGTGGGCCAAGCTGGGTGCCAAAGGGGCGGGTTAGCGTCAAAGCGGAGGACTCCTGGCAATGGGCCAGGCTTCAGTCACACCCCCCAGCCTAGCCAGCCGTTGCCGCCTGGGCAGCCTGGTGGGAGCCTGAGTCTACCAAGTGCCCACCTATCGAGTGGGATGGGAGTGCCCGGCTTGGGGCTTGCAGGGCAACTTGCATCGGCTCAGCCATTGAAGCTCCCAGATTCCGTGAGCTCAAATAGCTTTGGACATGGACCACATGGACCACATGGACCACATGGATGTTCAGCTGCTTCAAGTGTTTCAATTGACCAGAACAGCTGGAATGGTTGGACTGATTGGAATGGCAATGGGTGGAATGATTCAAGAACATGGCTTCCCGCTGCTTTTGTACAGCGATGAATAGTTCACTTGCGCGGCGGGGAAACCATGGCCAGTCTGCAATGTCAGATGTTTCCTCCCTCTGAGCGCAATCAGGTCGAAAATGCAAAGGCTATAGTACCGATCTGCGATGCATTGTGGAATGGTGCATGGCAGTGCAAGACACCGGTTCAACCTTCACTTCCTGAGGAGAGCTTCTGTGGGAAGCCTCCTGCTGGCTCCAGTGTGGAGTACGAGGAGTGTTCAGCCCAAGCCTGTGAAGGCGTTCTTTCAGAGTTGCAACGTGTTACAACGTGTTGCAACGTGTCACTACGCATCTAATTCACCTGTTTGTTTGTTGTGTACGGTCAAAACTTTTCACACGATTCGCCACAGTACTACCTAAAAGTCAGAGGCCACATCGAGTTTTCCAATGGCCCTTGAAGGTCTTGCATCCTTGTTGATGAAACCTCTAATTTGTCCTTGTCAAAATCATTATTTCCCCTTTTCCGCTCCAAAATCAGATCTTCTCAATGGCTCTTCATTGTGAATGCCGGAAGTGGAACTGTCCCCGCCTGAACAGTTGATGTGGACTGCGAATTTGGCCAGTGGTCAACTCCCTCAGCTCCCGGCTTAGAGAGAAGTACAAGTTCTGGAGGACATCTTGTATCCAAAAAACACACCCCACTTGCAGCTATGTGTTTTGATTGCCTTCCAGGAGACAGGCACAAGAACATACACTGAGCATGTCTGTGACAGGTATTGAATATCTATATATATATATAAGTAATATTACATGTAGACATGACATATTATATACATATTAGCCGAACCCCTTGATCACCCTTTTAATCCAAGACTGCTGTTCTTGAACAATCCGAGGCTTGCCCTGCATTCATGTGAGCCTATTTCGACACACATAATTCTTCGTCTATATGGACATTTTTACACATTCAAGATACCATTCTCTGATATTTGGTTTAATTTGATGTCATCGGGCGAACTTGCAATTGCATCTAATTTGAATAGTTTCTGCATGTTCACTAATCTTTTGGACGATCTTGAATCCTGGGATATTGCGTTTTGCCGACCTCATCTTCCAAAAGTGCTCTCGGACCCTCAGTTTTTTTAAACATTTTCAAGTAGAAACCGAGCTCTCGCTACAGTCCCGTGCGCATTTCTCTAACCTCATCTTCCAAAAGTGGTCCGTTTTTTTGTCCGATTCTCAAGTAGAAATCGAGGTCTCGCTATCAGTCTCGTGCGCATTTTGCCGCTCTCATCTTCCAAAAGTGTTCCCAACAGTTTTTTTACATTCTCAAGTGGAAATCAAGTATTTGCTACAGTCTCGTGCACATTTTGCCAACCTCATTTGCCGACCTCATCTTCCAAAAGTGTTCGGAACGCCTCAGTTTTTAAACATTTTCAGGTGGAAATCGCGCCCTCGCTACAGTCCTGTGCACTTTTTGTCGGCAGCTTTCCCAGATCGTGCGCAACCGCAGAAACAGAGACCCTCCTTCGGCGACCGCGGCAGCCACTTGACCTGAAAAAAACACAGGGTTTTGCGCCCAAGAGTGTTTTCAAGCCTGAATCTGAATTCACGTGTTCCTGATCTTTTACACTTCTCAACGGCTTGATGATGATGCTGTTGCCATAATGATGTGTTTGACATGATGATGGTTGACATGATGATGTGGTTGCCACGATGGTGGCTAGCCATGACAATCGTCCGTAACTCGGAAGTTTCCTTTGATAAAGTGGCTCTTATATGAAATGTTGATGTGCGTTTCGACTGCACAGGCTCGCGCAAAGTGGGCACCTAGATTCTGGGCTCGGGCACTTTCCCTGTAAGTTTCCACACAAAGTGGCTCTACTGACATGTCCAAGTGCATGTCGACTGCGCAGGCTCGCGCAAAGTGTAGGTCTTGGGATCGGTCCTCCTATGATCCTCAACATCATCATTCTCAACATCATCATCTTTCTCTCCTTTCACATCATCAGCCTGAACATCATCATCCTCCACCTCATCTTCCGCAACATCATCCTCCTCCACCTCGTCTTCCACAACATTATCGTCCTTTTCATCATCCTTCTCAACATCATCCTCCTGCACCTGATCATCCTCAACACCACCATCCTCAGCATGATTGTCCGCAACATCATCATCATCATCATCCTCCTCATTCTCATCCTCATCATCATCTTTCTCAGCATCACCATCCTCCACCTTATCATCCTCCTCTTCCTCTTCCGCATTGTGATCCTCATCCCCATCCTCCTCAACATCATCATCGTCAACATCATCATCTTCAACACCTCAACATCCTCAACATCATCATCCTCAACATCATCGTCCGCAACATCATCATCCTCTAGATCATCGCCCCCCCACATTATCATCCTCATCGATCCTCATCGATCCTCATCGATCAACATCAACACCAACATCAACATCAACATCATCATCACCACCATCATCATCATCAACAACATCATCATCAACAGCAACATTGTCATACATTCTTCTTCCAGCCCTCCACACTGTTTGGGGTCTCTTGCGGGGATAATGTTTTCAGGTTTTCTAGAGGTTTTCTGGTGTTCTCTGATAAACGTTGTCTCGAGCTAATTTTGCGAATTGCCCCTTCATATAGGAAAAATTGTTTCCTCTCTGAAGATTGCAGATTTCTCCATGCCCAGAGCAAGTGGAACATGTGAGATGTTGTGTGACTGACTTTGTATATTAGGCAGTAGCTCCTGATGTGGGTTGTGCATTGCTTTTGGACATTTGCATATTGTAAGAGAATGTCCCTACTTGTCTCTCATGGGCGGTTTCTTCAGAAGGTCGGTCCTTAAAATGAATGGAAAAGGTGCCTCCTGAGTGAGGATAGTTTGCTGAAACCTTTGCAAACCGATGCCGCCTATAGCAACAACTCAGTGCAGTCAATGCATCTCTGGTGGCTATCAACAGATGTCGGATAGGTCGGTTGTAGGTACTCGTAGGTAAATACAGAATGATGCAGATACACAGAGTGGCGGGTTTTCCTTCTCTTCTGCATGCTCTTGGTGCCAAGGCCTGCTCAGCTGCTTGCCACGGCCAGCAAATCAGTTCTCGGAGCATTGCTCGGAACAGCACAGGCAAGGTTCAAGAAGCTCAAGGGATTGGACAAAACGTGTCCCTTTCGATTGTGTTTCTGTAGAGATCCGAAGTAAACACTGGCAGCGCTTCTGTCACAGTCTGTCGCAAACTGGTCATAAAGTCATAAACTTTCGCAGCTTCACAGCGCTGCTTCGCAATGGCTTTGATCGGATGCTAGGCAAAGGTGCACCCTGTGTCGGGGCGATGGAGCGCTCCGTCCAGTACTGTCCCTAGTTTGTTATCGATTTCTGTTTGAACCACATCGTGACAACAAACCCATGTGAACTTGAAAATTTTGATGACCAGGTGCAACCCAGCGGAGGGAGAGCCGACACCATTTTCATGCCAGTCTGTAGCTAAGTACCTGATCACATATGCTTGTTTTATCTTGCTTTGCATGCTGCATACTGCAATGCCGCTTTTGCACTTTTCCTTTGTGGAAAGACAACTGGGCAGAAGTGAAGCTTTTGCAAACAAGTTGTGGGGCAAATATCTAGGACTCCCGGTATAGTTGGCTTGCCTGGATGAGCGCATTACAACTGACGCGCAAGGGACAAGAGCAACCATGCGAGTGGCGCACAAGACTGTGTCATGAGTCAATGGTGCTGCTGACTTGAGCTTGGGGTTCTTTTGTTTGCGCGAAAGCCTTGTGAAGTGTTTTGGGTACTAATGGTGAGTATGATGACGATGGCGAAGGTGATTGTTATGATATGTTGCAACTATGGTGGTGATGATGACGACGACGATGAAGACGAGGACGAGGACGACAACGACGACGACGACGGCGGGGAGGACGAGGAGGACGAGGAGGACGAGGACGAGGAGGAGGAGGACGAGGACGAGGACGAGGAGGACGAGGACGAGGAGGATGAGGACGAGGAGGAAAGGCCGAGGAGGAAAGGACGAGGAAGAGGAGGACGAGGACGAGGACGAGGACTAGGACGAGGACGAGGACGACGAGGAGGATGATGATGATGGTGATGGTGATGATGGCGATGACGACGGCGACATCCTCGTCCTCGTCCTCCTCGTCGTCGTCATCATCACGATCATGATCATGATGACGACAGCGATAATTTGTTTTCTTGCTTGTAGATGAAACGATTGCAGTGCTTCTTGGTACCCACATTGGAGCTTGTAGGCTTGCATCCAGCATTGTTTTGGCCAGGTCCAATTGGTCGCCATGCTCAGCAACATGCGAAAAGGGCTACTCTGTAAGAGCTCGCAACATAGAGGCTAGCCCCGAGGACAATGTGGGAAACAAAATCCCTCCGATGCTCCACCCCTTCTGCACTAGATCTCAGTCATTCCATGTGGCTTTGTGTGGTGATTCATGTCTGTTTGCCCACGCATTTCTTTACCTCAGCTCGCAGGTTGGTCCGCAGAGAGGTGGTAAGTCTTGCCCTTCAGGGATCAAGGACTTATCTATGGTGAGTCGAATGGCATCAAATTAGCTCCGAGTTCCAATATCTTCAGGCAGGCTGTGTTGAGTTTACAGAATGTGGAAACGTGGAAGTTTTTGGAGGAGACCCAAAATTGCAATCCTGGCATTCACTGCTTCGAGGGTAGGGCTGGGGTCTCAAGATACTGACCACTGCAGTGTTGCTCCCGGTCGTCAAGAATCTTGGGGCCTGTTTAACACAAACCATCCGGCAACATGCGGCTTGTCTCATCTTTTCTGGTCGCGGGGCATCACGTGGGCTCAGCATTACATCAGAGTACCAGGTGAATTGCGTGTGGGAAGCATGGACAGCGTGGACTGAGTGGAGCACTTGGAGAACAAACAGGTCTTGTTCTTGATGAAATGTTTGAAGGTTGTAAATCCACCATATAGTTTCATTTGAAGTTCCACGGTCTTTCGCTCAAGCAGTTCAGCCAGATCGATTTGAGGTGCGATGCCTTTGACAAAAAGACTCGCACGCGAGGCTATGCCCGCCACGCTGTCAGCTTCTGAGAGCGGGGCCGAAATCCAAAGTCAAAACGGACCAAGCAGTACCTACATACATGATTCAATAATATTCAATAAAGAATGCAATTGAGACTTTAAGATCTTTAAGTAACATGACTTAAAGTCACCGGCAGTTTCCTCTTCATGAACTCTTCATGTACATTCCCTGTTCAGTTCCTGTTCAGTTGGCCTCAAGGCAAATGGTGGCCTCGATTGTGAGGGCAGCTTCCGCGATGTCACCGGGTGCAGTAAGGGTGGGACAGAAGTTTGTGCTGTCGCATGGCCAGTCTCTCAGCCTTCAGTCGCCCAAGTCACTCAAGTGTTGTTCAAATTGATTTACGATCGTCTGATGGATTGTATCAAATTGAATGTAGATAATGTAGGAGGTATAAACAAAACAATTCAATTTCAGCATATTTCAGCATTCTGCTTGCGCTCTTTTCTGATGTGAGGTACAATTGCTCATGGAGTCCGGGTCCCAGGATACACCACAAAGCGGTCGTGCAACAAAGTCCTGCATGACGCACTGATGCCAAGACATGCCAAGTGTATGTTGTTGATTTGGTTTAATTAATGGTTAAACATGGTTAAACAGTTAAGCTGGCTCCCCTTGAGGCGGTTGGTCTAGGTGGTCTTCATGTTCTGCGACTTGTGGTAGAGGAGGAGTCCAAAGCCCCAGAAGACAGGTTGCGCAGTCTCATTTTCACAACTCGAGCATGCAAAGCCGACGAAACAGACCCGTTGCAATGTCAAACAGTGCTGACCTTAAGCCTGCAACAAGGCGCGCAACAGAGAGCGGCAGCTAAAAGCCAGAAGCCACAGTGAAAAAGTCGAAAAAGTCCTCGAACCTTCCGCCTCATGCGGCTCATGCGGCTCATGCCTGGTTCTGGAAGCTTCTGCTCCTGGTCTCTTTGTCATCTTTGTCTTTCAAATGCTGCTCTTGTCAATTTAGCTTTAATGTGCCGAGGTAACAGATATCTCAGATCCATCTTCAAGCCACTTCAGCGGCAATCATCAACTGAATGTGCCTGCCAGAGACTGAGATGAGATGCGAACGAAGTGAAGCTAATGCATGCTGTTCTTTCCCTTCCATTGCCTTACTGAGTTACTGTTCATGCTATACTTGTGGCTTCTATGTCATGTGCTATGTATTGCTATCTATTGCTTTGTCATACGATGTAATATGATATGATTTGAAGTCATATAACTATGACTATAATGACATATATATATATAATGTCAGACAATTTGATATGATATCATATGATCTTATGTGATGTCGCGAGTCATCTGTCATGATGTGATGTTTCGTCAGTTTCATGTTCAGTTTCATTTTATGGTTTGTTTGTGTGTGAGGTGAGCGCAAGCCCGCCAAGTCTAGCATCTCCTGTATTTGACAGGTTCGATGCCTTCAGCATCTTGAGCACATGCCTGGCATTAACATGCATTCATTTCATGTGTATGTCATTCACATTTGCTCGGCATTTCATTGACGCTCAATGCAAAGATATTTTCCGACGTGACCGCTTCAACAAATAGTGGCCGTCTTTGGTTCTCCGGTAGCGACTGTGGTAGACTTTGGTCTTCAACTGGAACTATGTTATTAGTTTTTCGTGTGTAGTAATCTAAGGCCAGACGAAACTTTGAACTTTGCACCAGCCTTGGAATATTGCCGAGAGGTTGTTTTGTGGAACAGACATCTTATTCCAAGGAACCTGAGAGGAACCTTGGAAGGAATCTTGGGTGACCGAGGATGACTTCAAGTGTTCGGACAACGTCTATTGGAGGGACCGGTGGCCTGATACCGTGAGACAGTACTGCTGTCCAAACCTCAAAGTTGAGAAGATACTTTTGGCCTTGAATTTTCAAATTTTCTTCAATGAAGGCTTCAAAATGCCTCAAACTGCTTCAGCTATCTTACATCAAGAGGTGGTTTGCCCACTTCACCTTTCTGCGTCAGGTGAGTCAGAGCAATTGTGTGAGGTGGGGCAAAATGACCTTGGCGTGGCTTGATCAGATACCCACAAAATGCGTTCATGATATTGTTCTTATTGCGCACAAATTCCTTCAGGACAGTCAATTGATTTACGCTGAAGATGCTGAAGATGCCAGGTATCAATCTTAGCTTTATTAGTTTGTACCCTTAGGAACTTCTGTCGCGAAGTGTTCGTGGACACCTGTCAAGACTGGTCTCTCTGAAATTGCCGAGCAGTATAAAAAGATTGTAACGTCCAGCTGCTTTGAAGAAGTGGATCAAGTCTGCCCACCTGAGTATATTTTGAATGCATTTAGAACATGCCTCATGATGTCTTCCAAATCTGTGGCCGCCATGCAACCTGTAACCTCAGATATTTTTAGCCCCTATTTGGCCAGAGCCAGAGATGCGGATCTTTGAATTTATGCAATGCGTAGTAGGATATGGCATGATATGAAATGATGTGGCTTGATATGCCGGATGGGGTTTAACCTCAGCATTTGCGAGGCCAAGCTCCTTGAGCTCACAAGGTGACTGGGTTGAGGAGCTTTCTTCCCCGCAACATCCTGAATGAATTTGGAAGCGCAGCCAGAGCTAGCCATAGCTGGCCATCGCTGGCCATCGCTCCTACATTTCCTCCCAAGGTTGCCAGATGCTGTAGTGAGACGATATGATTTGGCGCTGCTCAAAGACAAGGCAAGGCCCGCAGCCGGGCTCAAGTTTTCTTCGGATGTCTTGAATCATCTGAAGCGAGATTCTGAGAAGGTGCTATGTTTTGTCGTGCCTTTTGGCTTGAGGTGCTTGCAGCTGAAGCTCAGCACACTCGAGACGCTTTGTCTGCACTTGTGTCTACTGTCAAAGAGACTGGGTGCTGTGGTGCTGTGGTGCTGTGAGTATAGGGACTTTGTGAGCAAGTGATATCTTATTTGCTGTGGTCGGTGCTCAGAAAGTGACTCTGCTTTGAGTATCTTTGAGTAATGTGACTCTCTCTCTCGAGATTTTCAAGAGCTTCTTCAAAGGGTCTCGCGACTATTCTGCTGAGCTCAGGACTTGCAGCTGGCTTTTGCTCTGGGCTGCTTCTGCCAAAACCCTACAAAAAGCAATGTGCAGTGATGAAGCCCACATACAAAGCACACTGTACAATTATAAAATATTATAAAGACTCCATAGCAGACATACAAGTTTGCTTCATCCGGTGATTGGACTAGTTCAGTTCATTGGACTCTTTCTGCACGCTGCTTCAGAGGCCTCGTTGCTGGACTAGTTCTAAGTGGCCCACATCTAAGAGTGCAGAGCGTGTGGGGTTGCACCTGGGATGTCTAGTGTTCTAAGGTGCTTTGCGCATTGGAGCCTCGTTAAGAAAACTCAAAGAAAGCTTGATTGCCTGTGCATTTGCATTTGCATCATTTGACTTCTCATATAGTTCTCAAATATAATGAATTATCACACGTGTGTATACCGATAAAATATATATCTATATAAATGAATTTGAATGTATAAAAACATTGAATGAAATACAATATAGTACTATCATAACATAACATCAGAAAATATGTTAGAATATGGTACGATATGATATTTGATAAAATATAACATAACATAACTCATATAATATTATTTGATATGATACAATATAGTAAACTTAATATACCATAACATAGCATCATATTATATAATACGATATGGTATAAAATAATCTGATATTATTTGATATAATCTAATACAATATGGTATAGTATAAGTTAAATTATAATATGATATGATTTGACATAATATAATATGATATAACATGGTATGATATGGTTTGATTTAATGTAACATGATATGATATGATATAATATGATATGATTTAATATAATCTTATTTATACTAATACACATGTAGTTATCGCAGTTTTCGTGTGCGCCTGCCAAGGCGCACGCTCTTTCAGCAGAACTGAAACTCTTCCCCGGTGCCTGGGAGGGGCTGTGGAGCTGGGAGGGCCTGTGAAGCTGTGAATTTTCACTTTGCCGCCGTTCAGATACTCTTATAAGATCTCTTAAGCAACATGATCGACATGTGTTCAGAGTGTTCAGTGTGTTCCGAGGATCTCATCTTTAGATGTTATTCGGAGATGATTCAGGTAGTACATTACATTGTGAGATGCACTACTGTATATAGGATATTTCCACACCTTGTTCTCAAGTTGTGCATCTACGCATATATGGATTCAAAACTCATCAGAACATAAAGGCTTGGCTTCTACCGTGGCACCTTCCATGGATACCATGTATTGTATGATCATTGACACATTCAAATTGTTAATTTTCTATACTTGAAAAAAATGTAGTCCATGGTGATTGAGCCACAAAAGCAGATGGCTTCAATGCGCGCTTCTCAGTGCGAAGGTACGATGTGGTGCCTCAAGCCGTCTGAGTCCATGTGTGGAGCTATTCCTTGCAAGCTCCCTGTAGTTACTGTAGGCGTTGACAAGAGTGACTGCAGCAACACAGCTGCAAAGCTTTTCTTCCCAAGACAGTCACAGCAGATAGCCATGAAGTCACCCCTGATACCTGGAGTGCGCATAAGTTGCGATGAGATAAGAAGTGAAGGTTGTACTTTGTCGCATGGTTTCTAGTCGTTCCCATTTCTGTCGCCGAGAAGCACCAAAGGTTGCGATGGTCCCGTTTCGGCAGATGTATGCAAAGTTGCAAAGTGTCAAAGTTCCAATTCTGAGTGATTTTGCTAAATGCCCACCCTATGCACTGACAGTGGTTGCTTCATGTTGCTTTCTTTCAGATTGCACATCTGCTCCACGAACTGAGTTCCAGGCGTGCTGCAAGCAAAATAATGCTGTCATCCAGAATCATCCCTTGTTTGATTCTTTCGGGCCTGGGATGAGAATTCTTTGCTCAATTCGGTGCCAAAGGGTTCCGGGTGCATTGGCGCCATGCGCAAAAGCGTGGGCGTGCAGAGCGCAAAAGTGAAGTCCGTATGACTCGGTGACTCGGCAGCCACCCATTGGACATTTGCATGGCGGTTCTTTGATGCAAGATTTGTGTGCAGTTTCAGATCCTGATTGATTCGCATAGACTCTCTCGGCAGAATCAGCAATGTCTAGTTGTATTATATACTGTAGTTGTGTGCTGAGCATATGAACGCAGGATAGCACGGATAGCCGATTTGTTGTAAGGGTATGCCGGTATGCCGCATACGTGCAACAACAGCACCAGCAATGTTTAGACACCTATTACATAGACACTTGATATTCAGACTGCTCTGAAGAATGTTCGGGCCGCCGTTCGCAAGGCAGCCATGGCCGGCCATGGCTGATAGTTGGAGAATGTTGGAGACAATCTGCACCACAATTTGTAACGATTTTGGTTTTTTGTGGTGCAGGCAGTGCATGCCTGGTTTTTGCAGACTCAGCGCAGAGGTGCGATTGCATTGTCGTCCCATCACCCAATGAGTCACAAGTCGCTGATAAGTCACGGATGGCAGAACATGATATAAAATATTAAAAACGATCGCTGGAGGGCCACGACTGAAGTTGATGAGTTCAAAAACTATGACGCGTTTGTGCCAGCATGTTTGAGGCTTGCAACTGGGAAGAGTAGCTCTTGTGGCTTTCCCGCTAGTTCGGAGCCGTTGATGAGAGGCCTCGAGCAGCTACAGCATTTGTTCTGTTTGTGCTTTTTACTTTCGAACTGAATCTAAGTAACTTGGATTTAATCCAAAGCATTAAATCTTAATTAATTGCAATACACATCTAGACACTATATAGCTAAAAATCAAATCTTAGCTGAATTAGTCTAAAACCAAATCAACATGTACTTAAAGTTAAATTAGACTAATTTCAAGTACTTATATGTAAAGCAATTTAGAATTATATTGACATGACTGTTGATTTAAATTCGAATTAAAGAAATTTCAATAAATCGAATTTAAATCAAAACTAAATCTTAAGTGTAAGTTAAGAAGTAGATAGAGTCTTGCATTAACTTTAGAACACGACTGAACAAATTTCATTTAATTTCACATCATTTAAGTCAAATCTTAACTAGACCTCAACAGATTTTTGAAATTTAGTCTCAATTCCATTTGAGTTGATTTTAAGTCAAAGCTAAATTGATTTTGATTGAATCTAAACCAAGTTGAATCAATCTAATTTGTTTTAAGATTATTTCTAGATTAAGTTTAAATTCGATTAAGCATAGATTTAAGTTAAAACTAAATTCATTTTAAAATCAAAATTGCTTTGAAAATCGATTTTAAACTAATCCAAATTAACTTGATATTTTAAGTTAAATCTAGATTAACTGCAAATTGAATTGACATTAGTTCTATATTAGATTTAGATGAATTTCCACCTAAATCCAAAATCAGCTCCAGATTAAATTTAGGCTCGTGCGAAATTGAATCCAAATTGATTTGAATCGAATTTGAATCGATCTTAAGCTCAAAGTGAAATTAGTTTCAAAGCAGTTGCAAATTTAATTTGCCACCAACAAAAATCAAGGAAGATCTACAGAAAATCAAAGAAAGCAGCTCCCAGAGCCACCCCAAAAAAAGTAGATAAAGAAGGAAAGCAGATTCTCGGAAAGAATTCACACCTCTCAAGTGTGCGGAAGTATGAGGAACAATTGGAGATCCATTCTATTTGACGTGGCAAAGAGGCAACTTTTCCGTCTATGTCTTGTGTCTTCTATATCTGGTTTGGTCCGTGGAGTCCTGAGTTCGGATGAGATCTTTGCCTGTTGCATCCTGTTGCATCCTGTTGCATCCTGTTGCATCCTGTTGCATCCTGTTCTTTCTGTATGCTTTGTGAGGTCAGTTCGCACGAAATCTGCAACAGTGGCCACCTCAGCAAATCTACTGTGACCAACAGCACAAGTTTACTTGCATTTTTTTCCTGAGAATGTCCACAATTTATTTTCGAGACTGACGAGTGCATGATTTTCAACACAAACGAAGTGACATTACACCCCGCAGGCACCCGAGCCATCCAAGTGACTCTTTCCTTCCATGAACAACCAAGAGTGGTGCAAAGAGGCAATGCCGGCGATGCCAGTCAACACATCAAAGCGACACGTGCACTGTATCAGACCTGCTTCATTTATTCGAAGTAAGATATAGTACTCGTTATAAGACATATATACAGTATGTACATGTATGATCATGTATGTGCTGTTTATAGTTCTTTTGGCCCTTGCAGACTTATCAAAGTGCCATCTTGGAAACAGTGTAGGCCCTGTACGCCCAGATTATGGCAGCGATGTGCAGGTCAGGGTGATGCAATATGGGCCTTCACGCCAGCTGCACAGGCAAGTGGTTTCCCTTCATGGTTGCAAGCAACCTCATCCAGTTTGACTGTCAATGCCTTTGGGCAGGTTAGTTTTTTTTGGCGCACTAAAGTGAGAAGACAGACTTCAGTGCACTAGGATTGTAGACTTGAATCATACCGCCGTAGAGAGAGCAGTCTTTGATTGGAAACAAAGACGAGCAATATTTTGGTGTTTGCGAGTTTGGACCGGACTGAGAGCCGCCCTGTCTCATGCGCAAGCACTAGGACACAGCGATCGTGGTGACTCCCTCGAACAGCTCAATCGACCCCGACATGAGGCCATTCAGAAAGAAAATGGCGGCTAGAGACTATATAGAGTGATAATAGCCAGGGTTAAGCAGAAGCATCCAAAAGTGCGTGAATTGAAGCCAGAAAGTCTTTCATGTTTGCAAGCAGTCAAGGTGCAGAAAATGTACGGGAGTTTGCTTTTGCACATTTGCAATGGCTTGGACTGTGATATGCACTTCAGTTGAAGAAAGGATACCTGAACCCTGTCGCTTTCAAAGGCTTTACATTTTATCGCCAACCACAAGTTGTTTGCCAGTGTTCACTTCGCAGGAGTGGCTTTGCTCCTTGTTGGTTCACATGTTGAGTCCAGCCTTGTTGGATCACAGGAGTTTGGCGGGGAGTACATGCGCATTCACCCAAATTTGACGAAGGCGTTCAATGTCGCGGCCCTGGCTCTTGCATGATTTTGAAATACTGTGTAGTGATTGGTGATTGCCTCAAACAGAGTTGGCTTTCAGGTGACACAATACTTTTTGCATGTGAATTGCAGAGGAAAGGCCAGGCACTCAAAAACAGGTTGTTGCGTCACATGTGCCATGCTTGCGATATGCTTAGATTGAGCCAGGGAAGTTCCCATTTACAAGCAAGGAGGGATGTGAGTACCATCTTGCCTTCTCGCAGCTGGAGGATGATTGGCAGGCCAGCACAATCATGTGCTCGTACTGGCAAGGTTGCTTTGGCTTTCTTGGTTCATAAAATTGTAAAAGTCTGAATACTTCAAGCAAGACAGCGTGAGGAAGCCAGACATAGCCAGACATAGCCAGACCCAGAACCTTTAAGATGAATGTAGATTTGCTCATCCCATGCATCTAACAGACATGAATCTGATATTTCCGGAAGTGCAAATAAAACAGGTATAAAGGAAGCAAGGAAGCAATCCGGCAAAATTTGGGGCTACGCAAAAGGATCCAGAATGTTTTCAGGTCTGATACAAATCTTGGCCACTTGGCTGCCTGGTTTCTTAGATGACTTGAAAAGCGGCTGCCGAAATCCTTTGGCCCGGGAATTTTTGCTGCCTATTCCAGTACAATAAGCAACATGTGATTGGCATACACACACACATACACTTGCTCAGGTCAGCACAGTGTTTATCAGCCTCTACCTACCCATCCAGATACTTATTCCATTTTGGCAAGTGCTTAGGATTTGGGTGCAGGTTTCCTGAGGGTCTTCCATCTTGAATAAAGTCTCAGTGGCAAAAACAGGGGTGCTCTTCAAGGGAATGTGATTACGATTGATTACGTGATTGCTCTTGATTGCTAGAGGTGGTTGTGGGCCAAATCCCCAGTCCTTACAATTGGCCAGGAGTTGCGCAGATTTTTAGGCAGCTGCACCTGACATTTGCTAAATCTTCGCACAGTGAGGCATGAATGACCTAGTGTGGTTCCAAATGCTCACGATGCCCCTAACAACATAAACCTACCAATCACGTTGCGCCACGGTGCCACGCATCTGACCAACGCATGAACAACGAATTGTCTTTCATTCCCTTTCCACTTTACATACTTTGCAGTCACATCATCCATGATTCAATGATGAGGCCAGTCATCTTGAGATTTCACCGTCACCTTTCTTCGAACGGCAACTGTCATACCAAGTACAATCAATGTTTTGAACCACGATGTTTTCAGGCCCAGAGGCCGGTTTGCTGCAAACCATCTTTCCGCATTTTCCTCTTTTCCCGGCGGCATCACGGAGGGACCAGCCACCACGAACAAAAGCGCGATTCCGAGCTGGCTCACCCCTCACTGCCAATCGATTTGTCCTGTTTCCCCCATCACCCGTTCCTGCTAGCTTTTACCAATCCCGGCCTCAAGGGCTATTCTTTTTGTATTATGCGCCATCAAATCCACACAGGAACTATTGCATGTGCTTTAAAGCCCGGCGGAGGAGCTCACGGCTGGACAACAACACCCAGGTATTGCCTACCACGGAGTTCCTTCTCACTTCAAGTTCGTTTGTGGGAAGAAGCTGTGTTCTCAGATTCGAAGCACAGTTGTATTTGGATGTCTGCCAACTGTCAATGAAACAGCAAGGCTGCCATCTTCAAGAATCTAGCAGAAGCAAATCAGAGCTCAGGTGTAAAGAAGATATGGAGACTGGAAAGAAGGAACGCATCACTTTCAGGCAGGTTCGCCGCGTTGAGATCTCGGCCTTATCCCACCCACCAACCCCACCTAGAAATGGTTGTAAGCACCGCTCCTGGTTGAGGAGTTGTGGTGCAAATGTTTGTCTGTCTGCTTGCTTGCCTCGTCCTTTGTCTGGTTTTTCCTGACAGTCTGTCGGTCAACTTAGCTCTGATAGGCATGATACGAACATCCTTCAATCACTATGATTCCCTCTTGCCAGTGCTTGGCCACGGGATGCGACTTCGACCAAGCATTTACTGCTTTTGGTATGGATCTTACACTTCAATGGGCTTCAATGCCCTTAGTGAGCTAGCGTTTAATCATGCATGACGACTTGTTCGGCAAGGTTAGATTCGGCAAGCCCCCCATGGCGGCTGATGAGCATTTAAATGTGCAGCACTTGGTCAGGTCATGGTGACAAGTGACCACCCAAAAAGCAAACCATCTCTCCAGAAGAGTCAGCGGAGATGCAACACATCCACTTTGTATGTCAAATTTGACTTTGACAGCTTATTGACAGCTTATGAAAGCCCGAAGATACAAATAGACTAAATAGACAGAAGCTTTGGCTTTGTAATACAATGTAATTATTCGAGATGTGAGGCAAGCAGGGGGTGGTTCAGTGGCGAGGCGAGTCCATTTTTTTCACCGGCATTTCGACAGTTGTTTTGGTGTGCGCATGAGCAGGTGGCCAGTGATGACATCAAGGAAGGAACATACTACATCACTGTCATCAAGAGGCCCTGACATTCGTAGGTTTGCAGTTGACAAACTATGTTGACATTCTTCACTTACGGATGCCACTAATTTTGCTACACATTGTATGGCCTTCTTGAGTTTACACATTACTCTTCATGCCTGGCACAAGTAAGGTACTGCACGGTAACCTAATGTAAAGAATTGTGTGTATGGTTAGGATGGAACGGAATGGAATCGCATAGCATGGACAAGTATGAGGAATATGGTATGTGTGGTATGTATGTATCGAGTGCATGGCATGTGTGGTATGTATGGTATGTATGAGATGTATGGTATGTAAAATCAATGGATGTTTAGATGAGAAACTTCGCGAACACATGGCAAGAGGCAACCTTCACTCACCATACTTCACTCAATGAGGCAAGTGTCAGTACTTCGCATAATTTATTCAATAGCTAGTTGATTCAGTAGGGGTGACAAAGAGCGTTCGAATCAATGTTTACTGAGAAGTGTGCAGTTCAGGACTGAGGTGGGCTTTGCGCATAAACAGTTGATGTTTATGTAAATATTTGTCGCGGGTTTTGTGTAGATGTTTCAGAACACTTGACCGTGCAATTTGTCCATGAACATTTGACTTGATTGAATGACATAATTGCTGCCCTCAAACAGCGGTTTAAAATGGTTCCTGTCAATCGCCATGTTGTGTCATTTGCCGGCCATGGCAACTGCATTGGTCACATAAGGCTGCTGGTATTGTAAACATAAATCTAGCGATTGAAAAAACAAGTGCCAAAGGAGAAGGAAGAGGATGTTGCAAAGGTATTACAAAGGTATTTCTACCCAATCAATGTTGCAAACAAGAAACCCGATGGACATTCAAATTTCTTCAGGGCCTCTGAGACTCCTAGATCCCTAGCAACATTGGTCTTGAAGGTGATGTGCCGCGAATATGTTGTTCCAAAATACCAGTACGAACTTGGCTGCTTTCAAACTCTGTGGGCTACGTGGTTACCTGTGACAAAATAATATGTGGGTATACCTTCTTTAGATTTTGTCACAGTCACTGAACAGTTTTCCAGTTTTCCAGAGAGGAACAAGCAACTCGTTACATTCTTTGCCATGGTTTTACTGAGATAAACAGGAGCTCTCGTGTTCAGGCATGGCTTGGTGCCAATTCCGTTTGTTGTCTCAGTCACATCCTCAAGACTTTCGTAATGCAAAACATGTTTGCTTGTCTTTTCAGCTTTTTTAGGGAGCTGCTGGCAGGTCACTTTGCCACATTCGATTCAATGGTTGAAGCTGGGAAGACCAACATTCGGTGTTGTGAAGAAGCAGAAACCTCAAATGCTTTCAACATTGTCATGCAGCTAGGATGATTTTTACGTTTACCCGTCTGTTCTGGATCCTGATGTCTAGACACAACTTTGACTGGTGCAGTTGTTTGCTCAAACCAACCCATTTCAATTTCTGCTGACCTGCTGTAGGATAGTTTTTTTTTGTACAACGGTGCATTTCACCAATGTGATGTTGTTTCCCCATCTATTGAACATTGACATATCATTCCGCTGGGCACTGATCACTCAGGAACAGTGCCAGCTTTTACAAGTTCTATGTGGACAGTGCTGACACAGACATCGAGGTTGAACATTCTATTGGTGGCATGAAAATTGCATGACAGTGGCATGACACTTGACGCCTGACACTTGGCATGTTCATTTGATATATAATGTAATGATTGCAATGTTTACTTAGCAGGTTCACGAAGTCGCTGCACGTGCCATGCAGACACAGTGAAGTCCGTATGAGCACCAGGTGTATTTGACAAAGCTTGATGGAGATCCTGACTGTGCAATGTCCCATGAGGAGGATCGGCTCGGAGCATTCCCTGCAAATGGTTCAAAAGCTGCATCAGCATTCCCTTGCTGCATTATTTGCCTACCTGTCTTAAATTGTTCTGCGTTGCTGTTGCTTTCCTTACACTTCAATTGATTTTCCCACTTCAATCCCGTGAGCAGTGGCGGTGCGTTGGATGCTCGGTGTGATATGTTGTAGGTGAACCAGAGACCTGCTCACCTGACCTCTCAATGGTCACGCTCCCAGCCTTGCCTGGAATAGTGACATATAGTGACTATATACAGCAACTTGCGCTAACTCGCACTACAGCATGCCATTGCAAAATCTCTCGGGATCTGTTGCTCACGTTTAGGCGCTCAGCAACTCAAGGAGATGATGAAATCATAGTTGCATCAGCCAGAGCTTCAGACAAGTCGTATACAGAGCGGCAAAACACTTCGTCTCCACACATCTCAACACTCTGAAACACTCTGACAAATCTACTGCGTCGACAATTCCACAGTCTTACTGGCAGTCAGGTCATGCAAGCTGATTACAGCTATATAATGTTCAATTCAGGCATGTAATTCCTATTATATAGACAACATTAGACATGAGCCTAAAAGTGTGAAGATAGGCTATGCCACATATAACAATAATATACCTGTGTGTAGGAATCACCTTCATGCATGCAAAGTGTCAAATTCGGTTTATTAAAGTTTATTACTGGGTGTTCAGAGTTGCTGTGTGACCACAGCATCAGATGTGCCAGATTCTGGCGCTGTTGGGAGTTCATCATTCTGGAAAACTGGAGCCAGTTCTTTGGAGTTGAGAAATTAATTTGTTCTGGCTACGGTCAGAAGATGTCAGAAGTATTCATAGTATTCTGGCCAACTAACGTTTCATTCTTTCTCGCAAGTGATCCAGCGAGTCCCAATTGACAGGCTGGTTGCTTCCGATTTCAGCAGGTAAGTAACACTCGACCACCTTGTAGTTTGGTCTACATTTAAAGAATGGATGGTTGGGAACGGGTCTTTCATGTAGCATGAAACACGGTTGAGTTTTTGAGATCAGACTTGATGCCACTTTTGGCTTAAGTCTGATCCCTTTTGATTTTTGTGGGATCTCCTGGGTCTATGCCCCCCATCGCCGCCACTGATCTGGAAGCCTTGGTCCGGCTGGCTGGCAAGTGGCTTCAGGTGCCACGCCCTGCAGAGTTGCCGAGGTCACTTCGCTTGGCCAACCCAGAGGCACGGGCGGCCTTCACCTTGGCTACGTTCAGGGGTGAGGAGCTGACAGAGGCGTGATCCTGCTGCGGCCTTTGGACCGCCTCCTGGTGCGAAGGCTGTTACAGCCGCTCTCTGCGATCTGGGGACAGCGCATTCCCTTACTCTGCTGTCTGTACTGAGTGCGACCAGAGTAAGGAGGTGTGCTTGCAGCGCAGAGCTGATGGCATCAGCTGGGAGGCAGGGAATGCCATCGCGAGGGGGGAGCATGGATACCTTGACGACGGGGCGATCGAGATCACCGGCTATCTCACGCGAGAGGGCGAGGGCGTCGAACCAGATGCCCGAATCCGTATCATCCCCATCCAGCATGGACCCACAGATCGTGGAGCCGGCGCAAGGGAGACCGCCGAAGCTGCTGGAGATCCTTCAGGCAGTGGGCATCCAGACCTGCCGTGATGTGAAAATGGTTTGGACCAGTGGCAGCAGCTTGGTGGAAGAATATGAGGTTGCACATGGTAGGTTGACGGCGACCATACACGCCTTCTGGACCATGGTCTCTGGGAGATCACACCAGGAGGTGCAAAGGGCGACTGACGCAGTGATCCAAGACCGGGCATCCACAGTGCTCATCCATGCTGCGCCGGACCCTGGAGAGCCCGTGCAGGCAGATGATCACTCAGGGGGCCTTGCCTTCACCACCCATCTTGTCTCAGGCGGCGACTGCAGACCCCCATGCCCGGGAGAAGGCGACCAAGGAGCGGAAGGTGGACGCCTTGTTTTGGAAGATGTCCTGGACTTAGAAGCTTTGGGTTTGGATACCGAGCAGATCCAGGACCCGGCAGTGGTTCAGCAGCTCAAGGAGACGGTGATGGCACAACCCAGCCAATTGTCGGCTACGAGGCTGGGAGCTCTTGCCAGTTCCTTTCGGAGATGGAGACGCTATGCCTTGGCCCACCAGTGCTCCATCCGCAAGCCTACCCCGCTGCAGCTGGCGGCTTTTCTTAAGGAGGCCAGCCGCGGAGGTCCGACCGCCGCAGCGGCACTGTGGCAGTCCCTGCGGTGGTTCGAAGACGAAATGGGCCTTCCTCTCGGGCTCCAGCATTTCTTGGTGAAGCCATTCCAGTTCTTGCCGGCCGAGCACACAGCTGCACAGGCGCCTGAACTCCAACCGTGGGAGTTTGTGAACTTGGTGCTTTGGGCCGCCTCCCAACGAGGCACGAACCTCATCGTCCTGGCCTTCATCATCATGACTGCGGTGAGTTGCGTGCGCTTCGAGCACATCCAGCGCAGCACACGGACCGCGCATCACAAAGACTGGACCGAGTTTTGGTGCAAGCAGGGGACGAAGCGCATCAGGGGGCCATCCTGGCTACGCATGGTGCATGCCAGAAGTTTCCTTACACGGGTTCTCGCTCTTCAAGGTGATCAAGGAGTTCCTGGCACATGAGGCTCTACCTGGGGTGAGTTTTTTGTGGCCAAGCCTTCAACTACAGAGTGATGGCCTCTATGATGTGTCCGAGGCTACCCCGTTCATCATTGATCGGCCGATGTCCAGGAGCCGCTTCCTCGAGCTGTTCCGTGGAGCCTTAATCCAGGTTGGAGTACCTCCTCCATTACCGACCCTGGCTACTTGCCTTGGTTTGGAAGGCAACGATCTCCAGGCTGTGGGTAGCTGGGTTGAGGTCCCCGCTGGAGGGGGCCCAAATCCCCGAGTGAAGAGTCGCGCCTGTTGGCTTCTGGGGCGACAGGTGGCAGCCAATGTCACCAGTCCTTCCTGGTCAAGCAGGCCGTGCTCACCAGGTTCTGGGCCTTGTTCCGCCGGAAGATGGGCGAGCTTGCCGTCGCAGAGATGAAGTTGCTGCCCCGCGACGCCTGGACCTGGGAGGAGTTCACGGCGACCAACGCCACCATGCCCCCACTGGAGATGGGCATTGCGGAGCCACCACCTCCGTCTGAGCAGGTGAGCATCGATGCGGACAGTGCATTGGACCCCTCGATTCCTTTGACTGGTGACTGGCGATTCCCCACCTGCAGAGCCCTGTGCTGAGGAAAGGTGCGAGGATCGGAATCCGAGTGGGAGGAGTCATCTTCTACGACATCCTCATCAGCCAGTGATGTCTCTGGCAAGGGAGAGGAGCTGGAAGGCTTGCCACCATTGGACAAGGTGGTAGATGACATGCATTGGTTCCGCCAGGGCTCAAAGACTCACGATGTGGGCCCCAGACCCGGAGGGAGCAGATGATCAAGACCTCTCGCAGACGAGGAAGCATATCGCTGCCCAGACAATCCCGCATAGATGCCAGTCCGGTCTCGAGCCAACAAGGGAGATGGTCCAAGGGACTGCCAAGGTTCTCCTCGAAGTCGTCGCCAAGCAGCAAAGCCCTGCAGGCGTGCAAGCTTACAATGTGAGAGCCTACGCTCCACGTCACTCCAAATGGGCTCTGGTATCAAGATGTCCTCGAAACAGCACTGCATGTCTCTGATGATCTGGGTGCTGGTGAGCAATCCAGGGAAGGAGTCGAGCCGCTGCGGTTCCCATATACCACCCTGGAGCCAGCTTCTGAGTGGGAGGTCCGGTGCCGATGGGGCTAGAACCAACTTAGCATCCAGAATGGCAGGCAGCATCATGAAAATTGCCAGCAAGGATGGAATGTGAAAACCGTTGCCCAGGAGGGAATTCCTGCCCTGTGTCTGGCGGGCTTCTGAACCTCGGACAGCTGACACAGCTTCCGGAGGCATGCCCAGCAGTTGAGCTCTCTCTTCGGGGCACAGTTGTCGCCATCGGTCCTGCTTCCACACCAAACTGTGCTCCTCGTAGGAACCGGGTGGAAACCGACGGTGGTCCTCTTCAAACCGAGAAGCGGCATCTGCAGATACTTGGCGAATCCTGTCATTGGGGCGATAAAATTCTCTTGTGAAAGTGTGCATGGCCCCGGTGCCTGCCTCCAGACTTTAATACCTTGGAGGGATCAAGGCGAGGGGAGAAGCCATCCAGCCATGTGACAGTGGATGGGATTGGTTTCTTCCCTTTGTAGCGCAGTTCAGGCACCTCGCCGCCAGCAGTGGGAACCCAGTCCCAATCCACCGGTGGTGTCAAAGAGGCTTGCAGGCCTCTGCCTCGACATGAAGAGCTAGAAGTGAAGGCTGGAGGGAACGCTTATCTGCAAGATCCCCTCGGCTCAGGTTCAGAACACTATTGCCCTGGCATGGTGAGCCACCGCCCAAGATGATACCACGAAATTGTCGCCTCTTCAACATGGCGCGCCTGGATGTGCTCGACCGCATCCACATGGACAATGTTGTGCACAGTCTCCTGAGCACAAGCGCGGCACACAGGGTCAACTTCGGCCGCTAGCGCATAGAAATGAACCCCCATGGAAAGCAGGGAGGTGCACAAACCAGAGTACCCCCGCCCAAAGGTCTAAGACAGGGGAATTGGGGGAGGTCGCCCTTACCTCTCCACACAACTGGCTTGGCGGCCGCCAACTTTTCTGAAAGGGACGACAAGGAGGCTGGAGTCTGGTCATCCACAGTGTGGTAGCTTTGCCTCGGAGCTTCAAGCGCACTTGGCTTGGTATCCAAATTGGGCAGCGCCTTGATATCGGAATCAGCCCATTGCACAACTCGGGTCTTGCACGGGGAGATTCCTCTGGATGGGTCAGGCGATTGTGCTTCGTACTCAAGCATGCCTGGCCGGATGGGAGCCTGATGTCGCAGGCATGCATCTTCTCGCAACCACGGCACCCACGCTGGTCGTTGTAGGCCTTGCAGAGAGCCTTGCCGCCCTTGAGCATTGACACAGTTTGCTTGGCGTCTGCCTTTACCATCCTCGGGCGCTTAGCCAATGGGGGCAGCTCGGGCTCAGGCACCGGCCGGTTCTTGGGCACGGCCGCACGCCCCTGCTCCAGGTCCAAGACGCCTGGAGGGCAGGGGCATGCCATTCAAGGTGGCATTGCTTGGCAGCTTCCGTCAGGGCAGAGCCGCCAGTATAGCCCCTGCGAATCAGCGAGACCATCTTGGATCTGGTCAGCAAATCGTTGCGCTGGAGCCACACCAAGGGCCCCTGTCCAAACTCAACAGTGTTGCGAAGGGCAAAGTCCGCATACTGCTGGGCATCAGTGAGGCTGATGAAGAGCTTGCGGGTCCCATGGTGGTCAGACGCCTCAAAGAGGCCGCCCCAGCTCCACGCGTTGGTGATGACGCGCAGGGCCCAGTAGTACCCCACAATGTTGCTAATAGCGACTGATGTCTCCTCCTGGAACTGCAACTGGATGGTCTCAGAGAGCCGAGCCTGACATTCTCAGTGGTCTTCGGGATGCTCACGTGGACCATGCTGCGAACACATCGGGCCTCAATGGCGGTCATGGTCTGCTTCTGGAACTCTTTGTAAACCCGAGACCTCAAGGCATCGCTGGATCCAAGATCACACCATATCGCCTCTTCCAGTCTGCTGAGACCTGGTTAAGAGTCGAGTCAGGGAGCAATGCATCAGTCACTTCATCCGACTTCGGTTGGGCCTGGGAGTGCTGAATGGCTGAGAGCCCCGATTCGTAGGCAGCCTTGAATCGTGCCAAAATCAGCCGCTTGTTCTTCAGGGCCTCGATACCACTCAGCAGGTCTTGAAGACTGGTTTCCCAAGCTTTTCCATCCACCAAGTAGACAAAATCGTCCAGCGTAGTAATGCCATGGCCCTTGACGAAGGCTTCCATCCAAGCGCTCTCCACATTGGCGGCCTCGAAGCACGTCTTGAGGCCTCTGTCATCCTCTAGGGTGTCAATCCGGGCCACAGCACTCATGGTGACAACCGGAGATGAGCTCACGCCCACACAGGGCAAAATTGGGAGGATTGGGCCCCAAAAAGGCTGCCATACCAATACTGGTGACAAACACAGCAGGATGGCTTAAACTTGTATGCATGCAAAACCTCCCTGCTGACAAAATCAAAACTTTCCTAACACCTGGGACCTACGAGAAAAGAGTCATGGGTGACGACCGCACAGCTGCAGAAGCCCACTGGGCAGATTGCCCCCAATGACCCCGCCCAAAATGAAGGTAGTAAGAATTAAAATTAAACCTCCATTGGGTACATCGCTGCCCAGTAAAGCATTAACACTTAAGGGGGGATTGACTACTACGGCTCTTTTATATCCGAAGGGGCCAGCTCAGATCAATGAAGCCAGCCGCAAAGGTCGGCCAATGCCGTGTAGGCGCCGCGGGGCAATCTGGCCAGGCATCGCTGGCAGAAAACAGCCCTGGAGCAGGTTCCAAACCCGACTCCAGAGGCCTTGGCATCCTGAGTGAAGGCTCCATCGCGACACCACGGGATCGCTCTGTGTGCATCGTCTTTGGCCCTGCCTTTGTCAGCTGCATGACATCGCTCCTACGCTGGCCGAACACTCAGCAGGGCAAGCACCTCGTGGTTGGCTATCCCATTGTAGGCGAAGTGGCACCATCAGGAGTTTTCCGCCCGATTTCTCAGCCGAGCAAGCTCCCTGTCGACGCTTGGTTGGGGCCACCTGCAGAGGAGGCAGTGGATAGGATCTTGCGCACAAGCAGGCCAAGGACTTGATTCTGTAGCCCCTTCATGACCCATCTCGAACTAGATGATCCGTTCGGGCGTGGGCAATGGAGGCCATTGGAACGCTTCCTTATTGTTCAGGGATGTGGAAAGCGCCGGGTCATCGACAATGGGCGCAAAACAGGACACAATGAACATACACTCATGTCCGAGACAATTTCGACCACATCGGTGGATTTGATAGCATCCGCTGCCCGCATGACCTCACAGGCGCTCTTTGGCACGGAGCCCCTCCCAGCTGAGTGCCCTGGGTGGCTCCAGCTGCGGATAGGCACCGACGATCTGCCGGACGCTTACCGTGGGCTACCTGTATGCGAAGACCATCTGCGCTTCTCCATGGTGGCCGTCCACGTCTCTGGGCTAGGCTGGCGGTTCACGATTTTATGGGGATTAGCCTGCGGACTTGAATCTGCTGTTGTGGCCTTCAACAGGTTCCCGCAACTCGGTGTGGCCATCATGCGCCGATGTCTGCTTGGTTTTGCTGCAGCTTACTTCGACGACGAGCTTTCTGTCGAGTTCATCACGCACATTGACGTTACAAAATGTGGTTTGCAGCTTGCTTTTTCGTTGGTGGGGGCCTCGCCGCAACCTTCCAAGAGCTTTCCTCCAGCCTGCAACAGACATTACCCGGGTACGTCGGTCCACACTGGTGACGCTTTCTCTGCGGGATTTGCCTGCTTCCAGCCGAAGTCACCCACTATGTGGAAGGTCCAACGGCGTCTCCGAGAAGCTCGATTTTGCAAGTCCCTGGACCGTGACACTGCAGGTAAGCTACGTGGTGACATCAACTGGCTTTGGAGCATGTGTGCTGGTTTCGTGGGCAAGTTGGCTGGGCCACTTCTCACGGAGAAACAGACCAGCTCAGACCCAAGCCTTACTCCTTTACAGGTTTGGAATCTCCAACTGCTTGAAGAAATTATATAATCATTTCTCATGCTGACCCACGTGACGTTTTTGTCGCCGGCCCATCCAAGGAACCAGTGGTTGTCTACGTCTACTCTGACGCTTCCTTTGAAGCAGGCATCCTCCGCCTGGGCTGGGTGATCTTCCACCCCTGCCTACCTACCATTGGCGGCAGCTGTGCTGTACCGACCGCGACTTTGGCTTCTTGGGCACCCCGTCGTCAGCAGATCTACCGAGGGGAGACGTTATGCGGCTTGATGGTTCCTGTCTTGCATCCAGATCGTTTCCGCAACACCGATGTGATTTGGTACATCGACAACGAAGCAGCCGCATCATCTCTAGTCCGTGGCTCCTCCAAACAGCTGGATGTGCACATGATCGCTCAATACCGATTGGGCGCCCGCACTTGGTGGGAATGGGTCGATTTTTTTTTCAAATCCTGCCGATGGCTTGAGTCGCTTAGGAATCGATGACCCATGGACTGTGGCTCAGGGTTGGCTCATTCATGACTATCCTTTTCCGCATGATCTCCTCCCAGATCATTTTCTTTCTTCCTTGGCAGCGTTAGTAGTTTGAAAGGACAGTGGGTGTTTTATAGGATTTCTTGAAGGACAGTGGGTGAATTGTTGAAGTGTCTGTTGACCTTAGACAGCTGGTTTGTGTTTTCAGCTTGTGTCCAGCTGAAACACGGCTATAGACCCAGTGTTACTTAGTAGCACTGTCACTTTCATAACTACCAAAACCTCTGGGAGGTTCTCAATGGCTAAGAAGTTTCATCGTGAGTGCAAGAAAAAATATGCTGTCCGGAGAGAGGGCTTATCTTAAACTAACCTGTTTCTTGGTCTACATGTAAAGAATGGATGGTTGGGAACGGGTCTTTCATGTAGCATGAAACACGGTTGAGTTTTTGAGATCAGACTTGATGCCACTTTGGGCTTAAGTCTGATCCCTTTTGATTTTTGTCCCACCCACCCTCCCTTGATCCCCTCTGCGGGGTGATAGGGGGGTGGGCCTAAGTGTGGGTTTACAGTTCTCTCTTTCTCTTCTTTGGGTCTCTGTACCCCCGGGTGAATTGTTGAAGTGTCTGTTGACCTTAAACAGCTGGTTTGTGTTTTCAGTTTGTGTCCAACTGAAACACGACTCAGACCCAGTGTTACTTAGTAGCACTGTCACTTTCATAACTACCGAAACCTCTGGGAGGTTCTCAATGGCTAAGAAGTTTCATCGTGAGTGCAAGAAAAGATATGCTGTGCGGAGAGAGGGCTTATCTTGCACTAACCTGTTTCTGTTTCATCCAACCAGTCGACCAAGTCACCATCCAATCCGTTGACCAGACATCAACGTGTCGTCCTGGTGCCTCCATCTTTGCCCAGATCATTCTGGTGCTTGTTTTTCTAATCCATTTGCACCTTCTTTGCAAGTTCTTTGCACCTTGTTCCATTGAGGATGATCCGAAGCGAAGGCTTCATCCGACTGGTTGGCCAGCTTCTCAGAGAGCCTGACATTTTGAGCTTTCTGCGCTTTCTGCCTCAGCAATTGCCTCGGACAGTCTCGTGAAATTCGTGTTTTCTCACAGGCGCCCGACCTGTTCTTTGAAATATTTCTCTTCACAGTCGGAAGTTTTTCGAGTGTTTGATTCAAGGTTTCACATCGGGGTCCACAGTGCGGAGGACCCTGAAACTATGCTTAGCTAGCCAGTAGTCCACAGCCTGCTTGTCTGTGAATCCTGACTTGATTTACGCAAGGATGAGTTTCAAAGCATTTTGGTTGGTATTGTTGTGTGAACAGGATGCAACGTTCTCAATCATTGCCTTCGTCCCGTCCTTGGAAGCTGGAAAAGTCTTAAACATCCTGCTATTAGCTTTGTCACTTAGGCAGAGAAGCACTTGCGTCCAGCGGCTGAAGACATTGACCAGGGCAAGGACCAAGAATTGAGCAGGGGTGGCTGCACGAGATGGTTGCAGGAGGTATCAGGTATCACAAAGCACTCTGTCAATTTCTCGTGGAGAGGATGGCTACGTCATTGAATGGACAGAGCTGTGGCTTGGACTCCCCCAGGCTCGACTCATGTATGCTCAAATCTATTCAAATCTGCTGCAAACGTTTTGACAGAAACATTCCCTGAAATTGGGATGTCTTTAGGGAACTTGAGAGGCTTTTACTGGTTCTGTAACGGCCTTTATGTTAATGATCTGAATGTTCCGAATGGTCCGAATGGTCATGGCTGAGTGATGACTGCGAATGGTTTTCACATGTTTTCACTACCCTCGCGGCACTTGCAGCTTGGTTCAGGCCATGGGTGTTCAGCCTGGACGACCAGCCAACTTCCTTTTCTTCAGCCGGTTGGTCAGGGGCAAAGTGAATGTGACAATTATATATAATTATATATATACATGAAATATATTGAAATATTACGACATTATACTGTTGAAAGCTGTTGAAGTCTTATGAAATTGCTAGAGATTGTATGAGTTTGCCTTGTCCTTTCTCCATGTTGTCGCCTTTTGAACTTGCCAGGCCACATCAAAGATCTACGTGAATGTGGAGGTAGTTTTTTATCCGCTTTTCATGGATGCCATGTGGAACACAAATTTCAAGAGTTTGAAGCATTTTGAAGCCATTGAATTTCCACCAGTTGCTGGAGGCGCTCCAAGGGAGCATGCCAGATGTTTGTGTGTGAACCCAAAGTGAGATTCGAGCAAGTTCGCTGCCTTCTGCTGAGCGACTAAATGAATCTAAATGATTCGTCCATGCTTTTTTTCACTGAGCAAACCTTGGCCTCGTCATTGTCCTATTTGATTTGCAAACCTCAGGTGCACAATTGTGGCCCAGATCCTCACAGGTGGAATCGGCAGCAAATCAAACCCAGGTATAGAACTTCACACAATCTGTTCACATTTGTTCACATCTGTTCAATCTTTCCAAATGATTTATTTGCCACTTGAATTAGTAAAAAGATCGTGCTGGAGTATTATGGGAAAGACCTGCTCCCAAAGCTTTCTGCTTGGTAACCCCGTGTCATTCGAGAGTGAATCCCCAGGTGTCCGTGGTTGCCTATATATCTTGGTGAGACGATGTATGCAGCCTAGCATTGTCCAATGACACGGTTTTGTCCGAAGGGTTGAATGTATTTTCTTTGAGGCGTGCAAACCCGCCTGAACAGGCAGCCTTTGGCTCAGCTTCGGCCTGCCCACATTGAAAATGTCTGAGAATCCAGTTGCAATCCCTCATTTTGCCCTTGCAGACGCAATCTTCTCCACGTGTTTGTGCAATTATTGCCATAGGGTCGTCCGATTCAGACCTTGGGGACGTGCCAGCCACGTCAATACGTGTCTGTGTGCGAACAACGCATCACATTGCGGTACATTGTGTTCCATTGTGGTACATTCCGTCACATTATAGTATAGCTTTTAGTATACAATCTGACATCGCCTTGCATACTTACATGTCTGCTTGCGCCTCTCCAGCCATGCATGCACGCATCAGCTCGTAGAATTCCATACGTACATTCGCGCATACAGGCACATATCCACCCATCCATTTGTTGCACTACATTACAGTGACAGTACATAAGATTGCATCCTCGCCCATCTCATCGCATCCCGTTCCATCCCATCCATATGTGCATGCATCCATGTCCATGGACAGACGGAAACACGTAAAGACAAAAGCACCTTAAACATCCTTAAACACGTTCATGCTACGTCGATGCATAGGATTTCAGAGTTGTGCCATGGACACATGAAAAAGGGTCCAGTTGCGCCAGTTGAGCAGTGAAGCCGAAGGTAGTGTGGCTCAGTAGTTATGTACCTACCACATAATACCACAGTATTTTTTGACTGGTTCGAATCAGAGTAGGCATGATCCAACAAACAGTAGGTACTGCAGAGAGAGGAGGTATTGTGGTTCTTGTGCATGACACAAGGGCGTACTTGCAATGGTAGAATTTTTGAGGTAACTTGTGAATGGTAGACGCGCAAATAAGACAACGGGACACAATGTCTTTTGTAGATTTGGACTGCGTGCGGACGATTCTAAGTCTAAATTGGAGGTATGTTTTAGGTGCCGGGCATCTGAGGAGGCCCCCGCTGTTGTCAGTTTTTGACATTACACTAAAAATAGCATGTACGTTCTCATGCACTTGCACACATACGTCATGCTACGCTGCTGTACGTTCTCATGCACTTGCACACATACGTCATGCTACGCTGCTGTACGTTCTCATGCACTTGCACACATACGTCATG
>Ga0126342_10000976_pt1 | contig 37008 bp, 24 predicted proteins | sample Cyp1metagenome_FD_92528 | JGI IMG/M metagenome (GOLD analysis project Ga0126342, IMG submission 92528) | Coral microbial communities from Lord Howe Island, Old Settlement Bay, Australia - Cyphastrea 1 metagenome | ecosystem: Host-associated > Invertebrates > Cnidaria > Coral ... | reverse complement strand
GGGTGGTATTGGTCCCCCATGTTCCATGGGGGACCAATAGGTAACCCACCAGTTTGATCAAGACTTGCTCAGTGGAACCATTTCTAGGGTGGGAGACCAGGAACCACCAGCAATCCCCGACTGGGATGGGGAAATCTGCACGAAACCCCAATGGAGAACAAAAATGGAACAAGAACCATGGTGGAAAAACTTGGTTTCAACTCATTATATAGATTTCTCTTCATCCAATTCCATCTGAATTAAAATCACAAATAGACACCATATTTATACATATATAATATACATTTACATATGCACACGCACATATATATATATATATTATACATATATACATATACATATATACATATATACATATATACATATACATATATATATATATATATATACATATGTATATATGTATATGTATGTATATATGTATCAGTATGTATATAGTTGTATATATGTTCGGCCTGGGCCAGCCCTCCAATATTCCTTGGACTTTCTCCAGCCAACAAAAACAAAACACCACCGCTGAGGTGATGTATGTGACCCAACTTCCCGCAGAAAACTGGAAGGGAATTGGCTGGGTCTTCCTCAACAGCATCATTGCTGTCGTGGATCGGCTGCTTCAACGCTTGTTGCTGTCCAAGGAGAGCAGAGACAGTGGGAGTGGGAGCAGTGGGATGGGACAGTGGGAGGGTGAGATTCGAATCCTAGATGCTCTGTAAAGCGTGTTCAGCATCATTGATTGCGATCTGTTTCACATTGTTTTACCACCCAAGATTGATATCCATATGGATTTATGCGCCAAACTGTGGAGAATAATCTGATGGGTTTCCCAAAAATGGGGATACTGTCAAAATGGCAGTGTTGAACTAGCAAAAAATGATGATGAACCATTAGGGGTGCCCTAGAGTTTTAGGATGAGATGAGTTCTTTTTCGATGTTTCTTTGGGAGGTCTTAGGTGAAACCTTCTCAGATGTGGAACTGGAACCACAGCTTGAAAATCAAACATCTTTCTTTTGAGTTGTGACTCCCTTCCCTTTTCAAAGCCAACAGTATCTCAGTATACCAATCTTTCATTGGTTGCATCACAGTTACTTAAGTTAAGACAACATTGCCACTGGTTAATTACTGAATCTGGGCTGTGCAACCATCAATGAGTGTGGTGGTTATTTGTGTTGCGTAATATGGTGTATATGATTCTTTGGAGAAAAAATGTCAGGCCCCTCCGGAAGTTGGGGAGGAGCAATGCCCCGTGGACATCAGCAAGACCGGCATCACCCTGATCAACAACATGGTGGGTCTGCTCCCCGTGGGCATTGCCGCATATGCCAAGGGCGAGATTGACAAGCTGCCGTTACTTCGGCCGTTGGAAGGGGGAAGGGGCTGGGGAACCCGGAGGTTGGTCTGGAACCTGTCCTTCTAAACAGCTTGATTTTGCGACCAATGTGCTGGAATTCCCAGCTCCAAGATGCTCCAAGTGGGAATTGTTGGGTCACTTTGGTCAATTTGGTGGGTTTGAAGCTTGTGAAGTTGTGTCACCAGGCTGGTCTATGGCACCTTAAGCCACTGGGATGCTTGGAAGCAGTTAGGCCGAGTCCTTGGGATGGCACAGCATGCCACGGCGATGATAGCCCCCATGCATATTTATCTATTAGGATTTCAAATCTCAACGATCCCAGTCATGCATGTCTATTAATTATTTAAGGATTTCAAATCTCCATGGTCTATACAAGCCAACTTTTTCTCCCAAGGTTTTTACCCCAGCCCAAAAAAGGTCCTCCCAAACCCATCCAAACCCCAGCCTTTCTCCGAAGAAGACTCGACGCAGAGGACAAGTTCTACATTGGAATGACCTGCATCATTGGACTCACCATCAGTTACACCAGCATTTGGGCGCAAAGTCTCATCAGTGCCACTCAGTTGAAGCAGCATATGCCTGGGCGGGCTGGGCTGGGCTGGGGAGTGTAAGGGGGAAGTGTATACTCTATATATATTATATATATATATATGATTATATATCCAGGGGGTACAGAAGTGCAAGGTGTTTTTATTGTAAGCCCCGGGCCCCGGACGGATCACATTTCTGAGTTTCTCAGAAATGTCACCTCTCCTATCAACTCCGAATGTATTTGGTCAAGTTGAAGATGAATGCTGAAGCTGGCTGAGGCCACAAGTTTCTTGGTGATGATCAACGCCAACAAATTCGTGATCATCGGCATCGAGGTGCTTTCCTGGAATGGACTTTCCAAGTAATTTCAAGGCGATTCAGATGTCCAGAAACTGATCAGATCGGATGCCACTCCGCGGCTTAGGCCTTTGGTATGCACTCCAAGGCACTGCCCAAATGGGTGTCGAAGCCAAATTGGATACACAACTTTCGCCCGGCATGCTGGTGGCAGAATGCTTCAAATATCTTCAAATAATAATGTTCAACAAATATCTTTAAACCTTGGTTCCGGAAGTTACGTATGAATGGGCTGGAATTTCTATTGCCATTGATTGTTTTACCATTTTAGGCGATGTGGTTTGCTAAATGGTTTGTGTGATTCACTTTAGTAACTTCCATTTATCCCATTGATATTTCATGGCCAGTTTCAGCAAATGACTGCAAATGACATTGTCATTTAATTGCACTTCACACTTGAAACAGAATGCTACACACCAATCTTGCTATATCTTGCTATCATATCATCTATAGATGTGTTTTTTTTTTAAAAAAAAAGGTCTGAGAGCGGAGATTTGACCACAGAAATGACCACCTTCGGCTTGGTAGGCCTGGTAGGCCCTGGTCATCTCCAGGCGTTGAACCACATCCAGGTCTTCGGTGCGTCGTTGACGATTTTGGGCGGCGTCCTCTATGGCAAGTCGCGGCAGTGGATCGAACAGGAAGCCGAGGACGCGAACGCGAAAGGAAACACCATGGGGGATGAGGGTGCAAAAGGGGTTGATACCATGGTGGTTAATGGTGGTTAATGGTGGTTAATGGTGGTTAATGGTGGTTAATGGTGGTTAGATAATTGGTTAATGTCCAACTATATGGGTAATGGTGGTTACCCTCTGGTAAACATACAAAAAGCTATTGAACATGGCCATAGGAATAATAAACAAATACCGATAAAAAAATGGTGGTTTTCCATAGTTATGTTAGTTTACGAGAGGGTACTGGATAGTGCCCCTTGATATATCAATATATATATATATAGACTAATTATAAGTATTTTTGCGGTGGTGCCATGAATGGGGGTACCCCAACATGGATGGTTTACCAATGGAACATTCATTAAATATGGAGGATGGATGGTACCCCTTTATGTGCGGAGGTTTCCTAAAATGGGGGTACCCCAAGCCACCACTGGTTTCAATACTAAAATGGTCATCCATGACTTGGATGATTTGGGGTACCCCTATTTTAGGAACCCCCCATATTAATAGAGTATATTATGTTCTGATTCTATGATGTTATGCTGGGGTCATTCATTGTGATACTGTTTCAGTCTATTTAAGCTGCAAAGAGTGGAGATGCCATGAATTTCTAGGCAAAGAAGATGGCTGAAGCTGTAAGCACAGGCAAGGACTCAAAGAGGTGGTCATGGAAGATGGCCCTGGCCCCGGGCATTTCACCCTGCACGCCCCGAGGAGAGGAAAACCTTGCTCCCCTCGAAGTGAAACCTTGGAGCCCTTGGATGACCAGCTGCGTCGCAGTCAGCTGGGGTGTGGAGGAATCCTCAAAAAAGGCGGTGCTCATGTTGGCGGTTCCAGGTAAGGTCAGACTGGTTCTTTACGGCCGGGTAAACCAATGTAAAGAAACTTGTTTCATCCTTTTCAGGGAGTGGGACCCACGTCCCCAATGTGATTTGTTGCTTTCAGACACCTGGGGCCTATGAACGAGCCCGCATTTGCTAACATGCTTTTGCTTGTTGGGTACCTCAGAGGGTCACTCATGGCATGATCTATCCATATCTCCCCGCACTTTTTCCAGCTCAAAGCAACGACTTACGTCAATCCACGCCTCAGATTAGCGAAGAATTTTACTGTAAGTGGCCATGTCGAAGCAAGCTGAGCAGATGCAGATCCTTGCGGCCACTTCCTTATATTGCTTTTCCTCTGTGACTGGATTCAGCGGAACTTGGAAAGTTTTTTTTTTGACTTCCAAACTGGACACAACTGATCAGAAAATTGTCGATTGTCGTTCTTTTCAGTTCAATTCGGTTTATTTTGGATATGTTTCCATCAACAGCTACCGAATTGACTATTGGAGTCAGGATAGGGGTAGGGATAGCAGAAATGACATGATTCAACTTTAGTATATACCCTCTTTTGAGTTTCACCACTGATTTTAGCCAGACAATCCTCCTGAAAGTCCGCCAAGCCGGTCGCCATTGTTGATCCGAAAAACCAAATAGAGCGTGACGCACGTCCAAATCACCGCACCCCTAGCCAAAAATCACGGTGATGTGGCGTTGAATCATCAGGTCTGGGTAAATTATAACGACCTCACTGCGACCTCACTGGAATCATGGTTAGTAAGGGGAATCATCCCCTTTTATGGCCGCAAGATTCAGGTTAGTGAATTATTATAATTTACCCAGAAATCAGGTAGGGATGTTGCTCTTCAACAAGCTCGCCATCCAGCACTTCCCCCTGGAGTGTTCACTGGTGTGGGCCCAGCTCTTCTTTTCCGCCGCCTGCTTGAGCCTCTTCGCCTTTCCCTACATCCACGTTGGCTCGATGAAAGACTTGCTACGCTGGTGCATGGTGGTGCCCTTCTACTGCGGTACCTGGTTGTCATGTGGGTAAAAGAATGCCATAAACCACCCATGACTGGGAATGGCAACCATATCACCTATTTATGGTGATGACTGGGGGATGGTTTATCATTGTTTTACCCTTAGTGCGTTTCATGTTTTTTTTTCTCTCCTTCCCTTGGGATAACAAGGAAGCTTATATCATTTTACACCCTTCCAGAGTGTCAATTTAGGGTGGTTAGATCCACAATGACACTGTAATTTCCTATTGAGATTGGTACCCCCTTAATCCCTTCCTCCTAATACTAAACGTCCCCCCCCTATTAATAAACACGGCAGGTAGTTTTTAGTATTAAGGGGGGATTTATTATTAGGGAACCCTATTAATAAAATCAAACCCTTAATAATAAAAACGATTTTTTCCGATCTCAAAATCAATTAGATTTCTTTATATAACGCAATTAAAATATTGCCAAAAATTGGATTTCGAAGCTTCCCCCTAATATTAAATTAAAACCCTTAATAATAAAAACTATTTTTTCCGATTTCAAAATTTATTAAATTTCTTTATATAACGCAATTAAAATATTGCCAAAAATTGAATTTCGAAGCTTCCCCCCTAATACTAAATTAAAAGCCCTAATATAAAAAACTAAAAAACATCGGACGGACCCTAATAATAAACACCCCGGGGTTGACTAGTTTTTAGTATTAGAAGGGAAAACCCACAAATGGTAGCTTGATTTTTAAATTGTTTTCTAAAGGGGATCAATTAAAAGTCAAATTGGCCAATCTGAAATTTTCCAAAATTGGAGATGGACACTAGTTTTTAGTATTTGGGCGGGGTTTAGTAGTAGGAGGAAGGGATTACTAGTAAATTGTGGGCATATAATGGCATATTATATGGCTAGGTCAACCTTGGATGGGTAGAAACTAATCCTTTAATCTTTTGCGATTTCAATAGGAATATCTACTTTCACCAGCTAACACTTTGATGTTTTGCAAGGTATCTAAGATTGTTGCTATGATAATCCTGGTTAACCTGATACTTTTAATCCCAGTGATATAGCTTCCACATTGATCCCAAACAGATCTTCCGGATCAAACCACCAATCGAAAAAATGCAGGACACTCCGCATAGACAACTTGTGGAAAATCAAGGTTTTCTCATGTTTTCTCTAGAGTTTCCCAAGTATATAAACCAATCCAATAGAATTGGACCACCAAGCATGAACCCCTCTGGGCATGCGAGCTGTTTCTACCAAGGAGCCGCTGCAAAAACACTACTTAAAGATCTACAAAGGGGAAAAATACAACTCACGGACCCGACTCAACCAATCCATTGAACTATTGAAGTTGAATAACTGTGGAAATATCTAGAGGTTTCCCGATTTTCCTAACTTAACCAATCCATTGAAGTTGAACCAGTTCCCCAAGGCATGCTGTTGACCTCCATTCTAGCCCTGAAACACGCTCCCATGTCGCTGGTCATCGTGCTGCGCAACACCTCTCCTTTGGGAACCTTGGTGTTTGAGCGCTTCTACCCAGAGCCCTTGCGTATCAGCGGACGGATGTTGGGAGCCATCCTGATGATGATGATAGGCCAGGGAAAAGGGTTGAAGGCATACACACACATACTTTATAGAGATATGATATGTCTATACATATATGATCATATATGTATATGCTAAATATTTGATTATCTCGGCAAATTGTAACGACCTCACTGCAACCTCACTGGAACAATGGTCAGAAAGGGTAAAAGGGTATACGGTATACTGTAACTATCCCAAAATAGCCAATATTTCAGATTTGTGAGTTGTGATTTACCCAGGTATATCTTATATGGGTGATAGTGGTGGTGGTCATCGACCCATGTCCCCCAGGTGCCATGATGTACGTGTCCAAGTTGCCTGTCAACAGCTGGCAGGGAATCGGTTGGGTGCTTCTCAACAGTGCCATTGCTGTGGCAGACCGGCTGTTGCAAAGGCTGTTGCTTTCAAAAGAGCAGTGCCCTGTGGATATCTCAAAGATTCTCGGCATAGTTTAAGGATGAGTCTGGTGTGATTTTGCCCAGATATGCCCAGATGTATTGTCAATTGGTTGCAGATAGCCCAGCACAAGATGGCTCAGAATCATTTGACCACATTTGACCCCAAATCAGTGGATGCATTCTCATTCCAACTGGGATACCCTCTGATAATTTAAACAGCTATTGAAAACGGCCCATAGGAATAGTTGATTTACCTATTAAAGATGGTGATTTTCCATGATTTTCCACTTCGCAAACTGTTAGTTCTGTTAGTTTACCAGAGGGTCAGCACCTCAGCACGTCAGCACGTCAGGACTGGCATCACCTTGATCAACAACTTAGCGACTGGGCTGTGGGATCATCAAATCTTAGGTGAGATCCAGGTGAGTAACAAGAAAAACTCGGGGAACAAACATGGGCCCCTTTTTCATGGCTCATGGCACATCATGGCACATACCATGACCCTTGCTGCATGTGCAGCACAAACTATAGCCGAACATGACTCAAAATTCGGCCTTCGCAGACACAGGTTGGTCTGCTTCCAGTTGGTGTGGCCATGTACTTCAAAGGACAAAGAGGGGAGGTCCTCGATGGCAGGGGGATAAGATCAGTTCCATAAAGGTTGATATCCCAAAAAAGCATTTGGCAACGGTCCAGAAGCCCATGATGATTGTGCCTGCTGTGGCCACTTGCATTCAGTAATTCAGTTTTTGTTGACATCTCACGCTTAAATCGCTGAACATCATCATCTACCCTCTGGTAAATTAACATAGACCCTGAAACTGACCAATTTATAGTGGTTTCACTAGTCTTTCAACCCCGGCAACTGGCAGGGTCTATGTTAATTTATTGGAGGGTAAATCTGTTTTAAGATCCAATTCTGCGAAACACGGCATTTTTGCTCTTCCTTCAGGAGAATTCTCTCAGTTGCCAGCAGCGGTGGCATTGCTCAGTCCAATCGATAAGGCCGGCGGCCGAAATTCTGCCGCTACTTCTGAAAGTGGCTTTAGTGACTTTAGTGGCTTTTAGTGTGAACCCCGGGTGAAGAGTTTACCTTAGGGTAATTTGACATAGCTATGGAAAATCATCACTTTTCAAGATAGTAACTAGGTATATATATATATATATAATGGCTCTGTTAAGTTACCAGGGGGTAGATCCAGGGGTTCCTCCCAAATGGTGATGTTGCGACTAAGGTGGTGCTCAATTCAAAAGCCCAGGGGGTTCAGTACTCCGGGGTCATTAGAATTTTATGGAGATTTTACTAAGAAAGATGGGGATGGGATCGATAAAATGAAGATGAATGATTTTGCGATCTTCATTTGAGAACCTATTGGAAACCATGGTTTGTACCAACTAAAAAAAATATTCTTTGCATGAATGTTCCGTTTTCACCTTGGGTGGTTTAAAAAAAAGGCGACATTTTACTGGTGAAATGCGACATCTTGGCGTCGCGACCTTGGCCGGCATGGATGAAATCATGGTGAAATCAGATGAAATCATCCATAATCAACCTCTGGTATGGTATCATATGGTATCACTAAGATCTGCATGATGGCAAATGATGGCAAATGGTGTCCCAAAGCAGCACCTATCAATTTTGTCATGTTTTGCAAAAGTCACCCCCGGACATGAATTAGATGGTATCGGTATATTGTTTTTTATCTGTGAATTATTTTGAAGTCCAGCTCAGTTGTCACTTTAAGTCATGTCAAATGCACAAAAATAAATCATATTAAATCCTTTCACTTGCCCTTAGCTTAGCTGAACTCTTCGAGAAGGCAATGGAGAGAGAGAGAGAGAGAGAGAAATCCAAGCAAAAAGCAATGTCTAAAACACCCAGATCACTATTGCTTGAATCATGAATTTCCCGCTATTTCCCCAGAGGACACAAGCTCGAACCCACTTGAAAGGCACATTCCAGTTACGTCAACATATTCAAAACATGTAATATAAACATCTCAATTCATCCCAATGCCCACTGGCAAAGTAAAAGAACACATATCCTAAGAAATTTGAGAGACATTTGAACACTTGAACTGAACCTCTATTTTCCCATGATTCCCATCTGCTCAGTAGGATCATTTCATCGATCATTTCATCATCTTCCGTCGTTCATCTTCCGTGGTAGACGAGGAAGGGTTCCTGGCGAATCCACCGAACTTTCCCATCGCTGAGAGTTGCCTTTCGGAGCTATAAATTCTCCGTTTGGTTTGGGGATTCGGGGATCTTGATCGTGGCCAGGTGGAAATTACCGGAGGGTTACGTCCATCACTAACCATTACTTTCAACCATTACTTTCAATCATTAATAAACGTGACTCATCATCAATCACCACTATATTAACATATATTAACGATTATTGATCACCATTAGTCACCACTATTAACCATGAACCACTATGAATCAACCACTAACCATCAACAATTCACCATGAATCAGCCATTTTTACCAGCAGATTTCGCCATGTTCTCAGCCATCGGCCCACTGGGAGCCACCAGGCCTACATTGCGGTAAGTTGTGTCATCGGCCTGGCCATCAGTTACACCAGCATCTGGGCGCAAAGTCTCATCAGCGCGACCAGCTTCCTGGCCCCTTGGTCGGGATATGTCGGGATTGCCATGAAAACATGAGGGAAATGGAGGAAGGAGTTCCGGATTTTGCTGGGAAAACTTGGGCTTCGGCGATGAATTTTGAAGTGTTTTGATGGCCACAAAAAGGAACAACATTTGGTTAAAATTCGATTGAACGGGTTGCGAAAGGAGATGTTGAGCAGCTGCTGATGGTCATTTATTGTAGTGACATGTTAGGCAAGCATTGCCTTAACAAACCTTTTGCATCCTTTTTATTATGAGGGTCTGTTCAGCAGACTAGCTATTGCACGGGTTCTGTGGTCAACTCAAATCCCGAAAATTCTCCAGGGTGCTTGCTTGGCCGAGGAAATTCACCAAACCACTGTTGAATTGATGCTGCTTTCAGAGGGGAAACGCTAAATTAAGAAATACTCAGGTCAGTTTGGAGCAGCTTAGGTTCTTTTGTTATTCTTAATTCAATCTCATGCAGGTTTTCACAGTAGACTGGAGATGGGCACATTTGAAGGGCCACCAACATCCGCAGCGCAAGGTCATGATCAACGCGAACAAGTTCATCATCATTGGTATCGAGGCGGTTTCAGGGCGGGTGATATGGGTGATGTGGTTGGGGTAAAACCCTGCAGCCCGTCCCCACAGTAGGCATGGACATGACAATGCTTGAGACGACCTTGAGACTGCCAATCTATTTTACTGACATCCCATTTTAGGCCGGTTCAACCATTGTTTTTGATCATTGAACCCATTTTAATGCCACAATTTTTATACATTTTTCTTGGTTCCATCCCTTTCTTTGTTGGCGCAGCCACCAATTTTATTGGTGATCTCAGAGATCTCGCTAAAACTAGTAAAGTCGGTCGGTCAACATTTCAATTTTTTGTTGATCAACATCACCAAGAGTTTGTATCTGAAAACCTTGGTTTTCATCGATGAAATCGGAGGTTTTCTTGAAGTCTCCAGTTTTGGTTGGTCCAAAAACACCACCCATGTTTTGGTTTCTTCACTTCGTCACGTAACTCTGCAGGCCACAAAATTTCAGGCCCATGATTCTCGTCTAGTCACCGTTCCCTTGGCGCCTTGAAACCAGGCCTTTGGGCTGCACAGCAAGGCCCTGAGCGCGATGCAGATCGCTGGCGCCTCGTTGACGATTTTGGGCGGCGTGGCATATGGCAAGGCACGACAGGCTATTGAGGAGGAGGCCTCGGGGGTTGGGGGTTGGGGTATGGATGGGGGGGGAGATGGTTCCCATAGAAATGGCTCATTGTTATAGATTGAGCTATGATTTGATTATTTTTATGGATTGAGATATGGCCTGATTTTATTTGACTTTATGGGAATGGGCCATTTACGAAGAATTTTGACTTGAGCTAGATACTTCCAGCAGTTTCAAGCAAACATGTAACATGATCATGGTTGAACGCACATGCTTGCACCAATTACAGTTCTATCAGTTCTGTCCCTCAAACAATAATTGTGCCACACAGCCGCTGCAGCGCTGAAGGCGGAAGAGATGAAATTCCTTCTGCCACAAAAGGCGCGGGGAGCGACAATAACTCGACCACAACATATTTATGATGTTGATGTTTACTAGGTCAACCTTGGACGGGCAGTTTGATACTTATTTTTTGCTATAAATAAGAACATCTACTGATTAACCAGCTAACACTTTAAGTTGTTGCAAGGAATCCAAGATTGACAATATGTATGGCGTGTCCAAAAATACGATACCCTCCACCTATTCGGAACAGTTCGACAATTTTTCGTGGAAAGTAATCTTCCAACGTTCATTTGGTGTACCGCCATACCCCCGAAATGGAAATCATGGGAAAGTGATGACCAACCTGTAGATCTCAGTGTATTTCAGAATATTTCAGACCCAGTTAGGGGAATGGATGGACAGATATTGGTAAAACAAGAATAAGCTACCCATACGAATTGATGGTTTATATATAGCAGCCATTTATAATGATGTTTGGGATCGTTTGTTATTGCTTAAGCAACATTAATGTGGTAAACACAACAACCAAATACTTTCATGAACCAACCATTTGGGTGCTATTACAATCTATTATAAATCGCCAGCCAGTCATAGGGCTATACTCTGTACCCACTTTCACTCCAGTGACACGTGGGGAAATCATCCGGAAGTTACTTAGATGGGGCTGTAAACCAACTTATTAATGCCTATGATAAATCATAGTTAGATAAGTTATATAACTTTGTTTTGAACATTTACAAATCCTACTGATCCCCCAGAAAGTTAAATGCGGGTTTTAAAAAACAGTTATCCTCATGTTTATATAGGCCCCATATAATAATATAGTTACCCTCTGGTTATATAACATAGCCATGCAAAATCACCATTTTTAATAGGTAAACCGGTAAACCTCTATAAATGGGCCATTTCCATGCCTATGTAACAAATAACCAGAGGGTACATATACAACTAGCAATTTTTAAGCCACAGCCTCCCCGATCTCTCCTGCAGGACGGCATGCCTCCCCTGAAGGTCAAGGGCTTCAGCTGCTGAGCGGATCCCTAGCGCGGAGACCCTGTGTTTGCTCCAAGCGAGCAGCTCCGGACGCCGCGGATGAAAATGGCGAGTCGCATGAGTCGCCAGAGCTTGGCATCTGCGGATGGGTGAGAGTGATTTTTCGATGTTTTGCAGGGTGGTGCCCCCGTTCGATAGCTAAGTTGGTGCACATAACTCCCATAACTATGGTTTATGGCAGATATAACTATAGTTAATGGGGTTTATAAACCAACTTATCACTGGGGGAAACCATCCTGTGGGGAGACTTTTTTTTTGTCGGATAAAGCAATGGAATGTCCCTGCTGAGTGGGCTCCAATTTTTGAATATTGATTGTTCTAGTAGTCTAGTTGCTGGCTGGTGGAATTTGGCATCCGATTCCGACTTAGGATTATTGATGGACCTGTGTAATTTGGGGACCTAGGACCCATAGGACCTAGGACCTAGGGCGATGAAATGCTTTGAACTATGGCTTTGGTTGAACTGCGAAATTAGTAATTTCGAGCTCTAGAACTTTGGCAAAGGCCCTTATTGTTGGTTCCATATTTAATTTAGGGATATTTAGGGTGTGTATCCACCTGTCTCCAAATATCAACCAGAAAGGGGAACTATGTCCATTTTGGCTTTCAATCATCCCATGACTGGACTTGGGGTATACCATGGTATACCCAGTTTCGCAAACCACTACTATTGGGTTTGTTTTCTTGGTAACCTACCCATCGTTTAAAGATCATTTCCTCGCGTTTCCTGGATCGTATCCCAGAATTAGCCTCTGGTAAACAAACAGTTTGCTATTGAAAATGGCCATTTAATTATAGTTGACTTACCCCTTAAAAATGCGTGGATTTTCCAGAGTTATGTAAACGTTTACCAGAGTGTAAGGGAACAATTTCCGGAAACATAAAAAACGATGGAAAATCCACCCATTATTTCGTGGGTAAATCAACTATTTCTATGGCCATTTTCAATAGCAAACTGTTTACCATCCGTGGATTTAATGGCAACCATGGACTTCATGGCCAGGATGTCCGAGAGCACCTCTTAGAACTCACGAAGGCCAAGGGTATCCACGTCCACGCAGGCGGGAGTACGCCCAAGTCTAGACATCTGCCCATGGCCTTGCTTGGGACATGGAAAATTGGGTAAAACTCGGTAAAATCCATTAAAACATATTAAAACTCCATGGTTTTTACATGTTTTTACCATCCAACTGCTGGGCTGAAACTCTGAAACCTCTATATACTTTTTCCGTTACACTTGGCCGATCCTGGGGGCACAAACTCTGCCTCTGGGGGCACAAACTCTAGCCTGGTTCAGTGGGGGGCCATTACCTTCTAATATATAATATCAAGCGTGGCAATGGATACTTCGCATTTGATACATCAATTTCCTGTTGAAATAGGGTGGGGTTCCTTTTGCCAGGTGAATCCCTCCTTGAAGGTCTCATGACACTCGAAAGCCATTTATGATCATGAAATTATATGAGGATGGGTCAAAACTTGTACACCTGTAGTTCACATCAAAATAGCTGGTAGTTATGGATCTTCATCCCCTAAAATCATGGTATTCAGGACGGTCAGGAAGGTCAGGAAGGTCACCTGGATGACTTTTCACAGCGCCCATGAGTCCAGGTGAGAACCCCTTGTCCATCGAGGTGGGGTTCAGACATTTTTCGAGGGACGGACTGGGACAATCTGGGACAATCTGAATCGGAAGCCATGGATTTTTACCACTGTTATAAAGTTATAAGGGGGTTCCTGCAGTTGTTCCAGCAACCAATTCTGGGAAACTCAATTCTGGTGGCTTAAAGGTCGAAGCATACAGTATTTGGGAAGATGGAATTGTTTTGATTCGTCATGATTTGTCCATGCACACCCCGGTGGATTCCATTGTTTTATTTTTTTTTAGTTTTATCATCATGGAATTATCCTTAAATCGATGCTAGAAATTTATCCTGGTTTGCAATTAGCCTGACGTAGAATATACACTAGATACGGAAACCCCACAGTTTACCAGGAAATGATCTACAGATTTTAGATCATTTAAGATTTTCCACATCTGTGTTAGTTTGCTGGAGGCGAGGATATCACCAATGGATTGACTAAAGGGAAAAACGACAGCACACCATTGTCTTTTGCTCCCAAGTCTCGTTTCAATGTACCGTCAAAGCTGCGATATTATCATTGTCATATTCAATATCATACTTAATCATATTTACTGTAACCATCATACTTATTCCGTCCCTTGCACGTTATCCCTCGCTTGGCTGGGGTCAGCGGATATGCAATCAGTTCAATCATATTGAATTCATATTTAACCAGATTTTACCGTTCATACTCAACCATCATTTAATTCATATGCCACTATATTTAACCATATTTCGTGTGCATTCCACCATCTTCCACCATATTCAATCATCCACATGCACGAGTTTTACTGGAGGTTCTTAACCAATCAGTGCTGGCAGCTTTTCGACTCAAGTCCCGCCAAAGTGCGCGCCATGCCTGCGCCCCCATCGCAACTTGCCTCAACGTGAGGGGGGGATGGTACGCAACGGCCGGTGAAATCGGTCAGTTGATGTCAGTTGTGCTGGTTGATGTAACAGTTAGGTTGGCCTTGGTTCAGATCCAAAAGATCCAAAAGGTAGACGGCCTTTGGTCTGACTGTTACGAACTGCGCTGAATCCCGGTCAAAGGGTCAGCGACCCTCAATTCTCGGAGGGTGTGTTAAGTATTCTGCGGAAACCTCCCTCGAGTACGGGTCAGAATTTTTGAGAGTTGGAAATCATTAAGGTTGTTCCATGTTCTACCTCTACCGGATTGGTGCTAGTAAAAGTCATCTATAGAACACTGTCCTCAAATCGTGATGGCATCGATGAAGTTCGAGGAGAGGCCTTAAACTAGTTCCATTCCATGTCCCCCTGATGTTCAAGTTGAGAGGTCCATGATGTATGACTGGCCGCCTGGCCTCGGAAACTCATTCATCCGCTTCGGAGTCGATTGAATGATGTTGGATGTATATATACCATCTGGTAAATGGCATGGAACATACCCTGTATAGATGATTTTCCCAGCTGTAAACCTCCATTTCGTCAGGGGCCAGCTAGCCATGAGTACACCAGAGGGCAACTTCCATAACCACTAATAAACATGAATAAACATTACATAATCATTAATCACCATTAATCATCACCATTAACCATTGTTCATCTCGTGTTTCCTGCCATTTTTAAGGGCATCTGCTGATCCTTTTCTCTCCAAAAAAGGCACTTCCTGCGCGCGAAAGAAAATGCGACGAACGGGACAAAATCCCGAGCGACTTGGATCTGGTGGATCTGGTGGATGTGGCAGTTCAACAATCCCATCAGCCCAATTTTAAAGAACCCCCACAAAAAACCGTGGTTGAATGGGGAATTTACACATATCTGGGACCAAAATTGGGGGGTGGGAAACATTTTTTTGGGGGGATGGGATTAGACCTGATTGGTGGTTTGGAACATTTTTTTTTCGATAATATATGGGATAATCCTTCCCATTGACTAATATTTTTCAAGATGGTTGAAACCACCAACCAGAGACGATAAACCTGTGATTTCAGGACCAAAGATAGCCAGAAAATTGTGATGTGCTGGTTTTTATTAGCTTTTTGCATTTCAAAATATTCATTGAGATTTGACTTGTGAAGCGCAGCCTCGGTCGGCGGTCTGAGGGGCTGTAGGTGAGGTTACAAAGCTAGTAAGTATTGGTAGCGGCAGCGCAAGCTATCATGGGAACTCCTGGCCCATTGGGTTCTTCTGCAAACAGCGTACCCCTATATCATACATATATATATAATTACTGTATTTATTGGATTATCATCATGTTCATTCATTTTCCCTATTCAAAACAGCTAAAATTGGGGGTCTATGATGGTTTTTCTGGCCATCTTTGTTGACACACCCGACTTCAGACACCGCCGATTCCACATCCCAGGTCTTGATGCCACATCGTAGTGATGGCTTGGTGAGCTATCATAGCTACTCGCTGTTTCGAGCGTATGGGGATTGGGCTCTCGGTCCATCCACCTCAAGTCTGAATGTTGCTTCTATCCAGTCGACTCCTATATGGAAACACCATGGTTTTATATGGTTTTCTCATGTTGTATCATGTTTCATTTGTTCTTCAGTTTTGGTGGTCAAATACGCTGTTGAGTGGTAAAATTCAGATGTCTGGCCATCAAATCAGGTCAGTTTTCTCACTGCTTGGCGAAGTCATGAAATTTGCTGAAACCGAGACCCTCATACTTCGCACCCATGTTCTGTTTGTTTCCACCCGAAACCCGTTGCGAAAAGGATGACTCGTGTGACTCTTTAGGCGACGAAGGAAAGCGCAACGTGAACGCCTTGGACCTCCTTAAGGTGGCACCGACTTTTTGGAGACCACAATCAGTGCATCATAGAAACATCTGGGGGGAAACCCTGAAATGGGGACACCCCCAGTCATCATCCATTGATAGATGGTTAAAAAAAAATTATAAGCCATCCAGCTATTGGGGATCCCCCATTGATGGAACCTATAGATGGTGTTTCCCATGTTTTTCCATGATAAACCATCCAGCTATTGGGGAACCCCCCATGTTTTACAACTGAATTCATGTTGAATCCTAGAGGCAGATCTCACAACTTTGCTTTATCAGGGGAGGTTTCAAAAGTCTTGGAGATCTATAGCACATAGGATACTATAGGTATCTATTATCATCTATTATCTATGATTTTGTCGAACTTCTGTCCAGGGTGTAAATTGAGCCCAGCCATCCTACATCTTCATTACATCTTCTATATCGTTGTTATTATATGTATATATATAACACCGGAATTAAAAGTGAAACAACTTAATGTTGCAAAACCTTGGTTGGGCAGGTGAACATGGGTTCATTTCCAGCCATAAACCGACGAACATGCCAGACTTCACAACGAACAATGAACCTTTTCGCATGCAATACAGATGATTGAATAGATGAATAAAACAACTGAATGAACGCAGAAATACATAGATTAGGTTGATATGATGTTAGTTGACATATTCTTTAGAATGTTAGTTGATATATTTGGACCATAGACATTTCAACATCCATCCATCGATCATCGCCTGGCAGGACCTCAGAAGTACCGCAGCAGTGCACGGCAGCATGCTCCATGAGCTCAAGGAAATCTACAAACATCTACGCGTCGAGCTGAAGGACGTCTTGGATAAAAATGTCTTCCCCAGCTGGGGGGTGGATCAACATTTTTTGGTCTAAATTTTCCCATAGATTTTGAAGGGATAAAATACGTCACTAGCAGTGATTTATACTGATTTAGGATGTTTTCAGAGAAGTGTGCCATGATATCTTGACACATAGCCTTATATAGCTGTCTATGATGCCATTTTGACATTGACTAGAAACTGGATGAATTCTTTTGCGATCTCAAACGCCCTGGATAGCATTGGACAAGCCATAGAAATTCGCCAGCCCGTGAGTATTGGGATTTGTTTTGACCTGTGGTGTCAAAACATGTCAACATGTTTCAAACACTTCCAACATCTAACAATTCGAATTGACATTCACAATCGTAAAATTGGATGGATAGTCCGACTTGACTTGATTTCTGGGATGGTGGCCGCGCCTGTCCCAGATTTCAGTGAAGTGTTGATGGATAGTCTCAAGTGTAGATGGTGAAGGTCCCCATAAGGACTGCCCTGCCTAAAATGTTGAGTCTGGCGGTGACTGGCAATGTGCCGCAATTCCATGCCCTCTTTGGAATATTAATGAATATTCTATAATATTCTCATTACCGTACGTATCCTCCTAATTACTGTACTGTCAATATTCTCAACATTAGGATCTTCACTCGGAATGTTTGTTGCAGATCATTTACATACACATTCCCTTTCTGGTTCTTTCTTATTCTCAACATTTCTCAATACATATTCCAAATAAACATCTTTGCATCATTTCTCCGGAAAACCTCCCCTGCCAGGACGACATTTATGACTTGGTTGAACAGCTGCGAAACACCGAGGTCGGTCAGTGGAGATGTTCCTGGGGAGACACTCAAATTTTCACAGGCCCAAAGATCGAACGCTTTCAACATGTGCTTTGGGAGAACTTGTCCTATTGGATATGGCCATCAATACACGACATATATAATTATATATATATATATGATACATACATATATATTTATATAGAATAGGTATATAATATAAAAATATATATATATGTGTGTGTGTGAGAGTTCCATTTTTAACTACCATGGGATCTATTGGGCGTAGTAGCGTAGTTCACGTAAAGTTTTCACAGCGGCAAGGTCTGTGATTTTTAGAGGTCCCCACCACCCACTTGAATGATAGTATGGCTTCCGGTGAATTGTGATTTCAACTGATGAAAAACAAATGGAACCTGACATGGAAAAATCATGCTATAGTATACTAATTATTGTTTTTGAGATTCACCAGAACATTGGTTGGAGCATGTAAATTCAATTAACTAAGCAATACGATGATGAAGCCTTTTCACCCTGTTTAATTCTTGTCAATTCTTGTTCAAAGAATAAACATGTGGTGGAGTTGTGAGCGTTCTGCTACGGCGAGAAACATCCGAGGACATTCTTCCTTTGATCACCGACTTGTTTCCAGCGAGCCCATGGTGTAGGAATTAAATTAATGATTCATAGACAGAGCAAGCAGTTTGATTATCTATCCTATATCCTTGGTTAATTATCAATGATGGTAATGATAGGATTTCTATTAATTAACTAAATTGCTAAAAACTACTAAATACCATTAATAATAAGATTGCCAGACATCTATCCTTCTATTTAAGAATTATTTTGGGATCACATCAGACATACCACAACCTTTTCTTCGACATCAAATGCCGTGTGACGCCTCGATTAGGTGGCCACATCACCTCCGTCTCTAAGATCTCCGGAGGGTTGGAGCCTGGTCCAAGTCACTGGAATTTTCATGTGGAATATGCACATCAGTTGGTTTTTTCAAGGGATTACCCTCTGGTAAACTAACGTAACTATGGAAAATCCACCCATTTTTTATGGGTAAATCCACTATTTCTATGGCCATTTTCAATAGCTATTTTGACATAACCAGAGGGTAAATATGATGAAATTGACACTTCACAGACTTCACATTTTTAAATGTCAACAACTGTCAACTCTTCAAACCTTGATGACATCCCGGCTCCTGGGCTAAGGAATGGCTCCGCGGAACGGAAGCAGTCACTGACTCCGCAATCCCCAGGAATTTCAACGTGCTAAACTTTTTGAGTCATCACTAAGTCATCCAAGAAATCCAAGATGCGGTCGAATGAGTCGAATCAATCAAAAAAATGTCTAGTTTACCCTCTGGTTATGACTAACATTAAGCCATGGTTTGTTGATGGCCCATAGAAATAGATGGTTTACCGAACTTAAAAATGGGTGGATTTTCCATGGCTATGTTAAATACCAGATGGTATATGCTCAAGTCAATTCTGATGTGGGGTTGCACATGTTATAAGTTATATATTTTCGATGACGATGAGGTCTGAAAAATGATTGGGATGTTTAGGGTGTCCCAAATCAAGCAACTACGAGTATATAGGACATTATATTGGATCCTGGCCGCTGCCCAGATAGAACTTGCATCTTCACTGAGGGACGGATTTGCAACTGCCTTTTTGGGCTCTAGCAACCGCCAAAAAGATGGAAACGTGTGAAACCTGAAAATCTGAAGTAAATATAAATTCTAGCATCCTGGAAATTTATTCTGGAAAGGTTTTTTCTAATAAATATCGTCTTTGGTGGTTACCCTCTGGTAAACTAACATAACTATGGAAAATCACAATTTTTAATGGGAAAACCCACTAATTATAAATTGCAATTTTAAATAGCTATGTTAAATTACCAGAGGGTATATACTATTCTACTATAGATGGCTGTGGGTCAAACCATGGACCCACGTCCCATGTCAGATGAGCATCCCCACGAGGACAAGATTGAAGCCATAGGAGAAATTCCCATATCATGTTATGTGGGAAGCCCAATGCCATAAACCTACCATGACCGGGAATGGTAATTATTCCAATTTCTACCCGGATTCTACCGATAAGTTAGTTCTGATATGTTCTGATTCTGGGGATGGTTTATTGGGTTTTACCACATTCATGTGAATGCCATAAAGCATCAATACTCATGGGGATATTATACGATCATTGAATGGATATGATGGAATATAACTATTTGGTTTCATTCTAAACCCAACCACCCTTTGCCACAGTCACTATCCCCAATTGGTGTTTCTGAAATTGAGGATCGGAACCCCCGAAATGGAATCCTTATATGATTGGTGAATGGGATGGTTTATGGCATTGGGTTTGCTACATTAGATCAGAGTTTTGTTTTTGAGTGGCCGCTTGGATGATGGACGACTGAACCCATTGAACGACCGCGCGTGGTTTCTTCGTGCGCACGGTATTTCAAAGTGGCACCGCAATACTGTTTCTCCAAATTACATCATTGACAATTGGCCAAACTTTATATTCAAGAGGAAAAACCCTTCCCTGGAATTCAACAATTTGAACACCAAAACCAAAATCATCCATGCATCAAATTTCCATCAAATTTCCATTCTTCACCATTGCTGATGGTTGAATCCCATATGTGACTGTCAAATGTCCCAGGTCCTTCTCCTTGCCCAACATCCCAGATGAGACACATGTCACCTGCGTTGACATGGAAGACGAGCCACAGGCCCCTGGGACCTGCATGTGAGAGATAGATCTAACAGTTGGAAACCTGAAAATTTTGTGAAATTCAAATTCTATTAGATTATGATGCAAGTATACGCAATATAATTAGTCTATATCATATAGATTATGATGCAAGTATGGTTTATGAATGTCTATGACATATTTTTCTACCTCTGGCCAGAAATAGTTTGAGATTTGCTGAGGTTCACTACTGGGTCGTTCAAGGCCACTCCCAACTATGGTGCGTTCGGCGTGAGTTCCTCTCTACTGCTGAACGATCACATTTACTATATATATATACACATGAAAAACATAATAATCGTGGTATTATGTATATAATTGTGTATATATAAAACATGTACGGTATATATATATATATATTATGTGTGTATTATTTATACTATATATATAGCCTCGTAGAAACAACTTCCCGCGCTCAAGTTCAATCCCAATGAGTTTGTCACCAATCACAAGGTTGCTTATCAAGAAGGATCGTAACCCCTGCAGCCTGCAACCCCTCAAAATCCGAGGGGCCATGTTCTAAAACCAACTATTTTGATTTGTTTTGATTTGTTTTGATTTGTCTGTCATTTGTTCGAAAAAAAAAGTCTAGAGACCGTGCTCTTGCCGGTCAAAAATGTCGGGCTAAAGCCTTGTAATTAAGTCTTCCTTGAATTTAGCCACTGAGGACGAGAAGGATGAGGAGAAACATGTCTCTTTGGCACCTGGGCCGGCAGATTGAAGGGTAGCTAAACAGCAGAGGTAGAACCTGGCATTTGTTGACCAAAATGGGATGCCTATGGATGGTTTCATTGGGTTTTTTTCCGCCACACCACTGACCTGGTGAACGGCAAGAGGGTTTTCATATGGCTGGCCACCCATGTCTAGGATGATGATTGCTAATGCTGCTAATGACTCATAGAAAATTAGTTTTTTGGTAGGTTGACATATTCCACTTGCATCCACTTGCTGTTTATAGTAAGCAGCAACTGCCCATTTTACATCATTTTACCACTATTTTACCCTTGTTTTGATAGGATGCGTCTTCTCTACTTCTTGGGTTCCTACAAGCTCACAAGATATCAACAACAAAAACGGCACCAGTTCCGCCTTTGCCAAGGCCAGCAAGAGATTCGCTTGGCGCGACTCGCACGCCAACCAGTCCTTCTCAAGGGACCAGTCTTTTTCGAGGCTTTGGATCATGGGGAACGGGAAGTGATGGGTGAAGTCTACACCGTGAACCTGTGCGTTTTTCTGAAAGGGTGGGGTATGTGAATATTTCAGCATGTTTCATGCATCTTGCATTCTTCTAAATAGCCCAATGTGTTTCTTTTGGATGCAGTGTAGGGCATGTGGGTATCGAAGATTTGCCATTTATTTGAAGATCCAAAGCTTATAAATCAAGTATATCAGAGGGCCGATTACTAGTGGAGATTGATGAGTGAAGTTTTCCGGACCGAAACTACCAAGTTTGACTCCCTGGAACCATCATCAGGAAAAATCATGTAGGAACTGAACTGGCTGTCCATGTGCTTAGGGAAACCTTCAGGAGACCCAAAAATCATCACCTGGCTGGAGCCTGATGCCCCGTGATTTGCCCATAAAACTTGACCAGGAAGGACTTTGAACCATCGCGGAGTTTTGTCAAGGCACACGAGGCCGTTGGGCCACGATATGGCTACTGTAAGGGGGTGGCTGATGGCTCAAGTACAGAACGAGCATGGGATTTGTAGTGAAACATCCAGTGTCAAGCAGTGGAAACCACGTTTTTTTCTTTAGTCCCCTCAGTTTCGCAGAATTCAGGGCCATGGGCCAGCCATTGACCTTAGATTCAATGAATCAAAATCTACTCGATTGCATTTTGTGCTCGAAAATCAGCAGCTAGAAAATTACCTCAAAATCAACTGAAACTGGACTCGAAGACAAACGTATGATGCAATGCTCAAGATGATATCAACATGTTCTCGGGGGAGGTACCTGATGGTTGCACACGCTGTTTGGAAACCCGCATCCTTAGTGTATGATTCATTATCGAGTCATTGGGCAGGGGTAGGCCTTGGTTGGATCGGTTCATGGTTTGATCTTTGACCGCTTTGATGGAGGAGTAGAAGGATTAGAAGCCATACGGGCCATATTGATGATCATTTTGGCGGGTACTGGTGCTTAAGATTGGCACTGATTTTGGGACAACAACTTTGTCAGTTATACTGAGTTATACTCCAACTGATGGCGTTAGAACATGGCAATCTAATGATGGCTTTAGAACATTGTTTCAGCAAATCCATACGATGTCAGCATGGGATGACCATACCCCATCACCCGGTGACCATATCACATACGACATATGGTGACCCTGAAAAAATCCATCCCCCTGATGTTTTCTATCGTGAAATACCTCCCAAATGGCCCCCCCCCCCCAAATCCCCAAAATTCCCCAAAATGGATAGACTCAAAACTTGATGGTTTTAGGAGGGTACCCTCTGGTAAACTAACATTAGCTATGCAAAATCACAATTTTTTATGGGTAAATCAGCTATAAATGGTCATGTTCAATAGCTATGTAACAAATTACCAGAGAGTATCTAATATCAGGGGGAAGGGATTCTTCAAATCATCGCATGTCCTCAGCAGTTTCTCCAATGCAGGAGCTCCCTGATGATCGCATGCCTGCGGTACCTTTAGAGAAGAGCAAGTACTTCTCATCGGTGGTCGCTTGGAACCAGTTGTGTCACGGTGTGCATAGCAAACCAGCTTTGGGACCCTAACTGGTTGGTGGTTTGGAACATTTTTTTATTTTTCCATATATTGGGAATAATAATAACTGACTAATAATATTTTTCAGAGGGGTTGAAAAAAAACACCAATCAGCTAAGTTGCTACCAGGGTTGAAGCGGTATCTGGACCATACATGATCATACGACTTCTAGACCATCTTGAAATTAACCAGGACGGCAGCTCAAAAAGGCCATCATCGCCATCGTAGAGAAATCCAAGAACACTGGTCCAACAAAAAACGAAACCCAGAATGATCTTATGTGGTAAAACACCGAAAACTCGTGGAACAAATATGGGAACTTCCCATCGTTAAATCTTTGGAAAACATGGCGAAAAGTCCAATCCTTGGTCGGTCCCCCCAAAAAAAACAACGTCAATCGCCATAGGTCCCATCCCTCAGTCCCCACAGCTGGATCAACCGCCGGCGCAACGCTTGGCGGCTTAACGCGCCCCACGCCATGGTCAGCTGGATCTATGACCTGGGCTGGAGCGCGCTGCTGACACTGCGTCAAGGCCCCAAGGAACAGCTGGGAGCACGAGAGACGCTTGGCATTGGGATGTCTTGGGAAGATCGGTTGATGGATGGGAGATTGATGGGAGGTTGCAGTTTAAATCGCGGTGTCCCACTGAAGTTGAAGGATAGAACGTGAAACTCAGGGCCAACAAATACATACAAATACCCTCTGTTAAACTAACATAACTATATGGAACATGGCAGTTTTTAATGGGGAAACTCACTATAAATGGCCATTTTCAATAGCTTTTTGTATGTTTACCAGAGGGTAGTGATTGAAGAGTGCTTTTCTTTTTTTGTATGTGTGTATCAGCAGATATCAGCAGTGTGTGTGTTTCGATATTGTTGATCCTTCGCATCCACCGTCCATGGATTTGTCGCGGGAATCGAAGCGAGGACAGTTTTGCGCCACGATTTGGCAGAAAGATATGTGACATACCCTCAGGTAAACAAACAGTTTGCTATGGAAAATCACCATCTTTATATATCTTTATATCATAGCGTTCGGGATTGGGGTCCGCTAAACGTTTTTCGCACCGATACACCGATACACTTTATATAATAGGTAATACGGTAAAACGACTATTTCTATGGGCCGTTTTCAATCGCCATGTTAATTTTTGTCCAGAGGGTATTTCTATATTTTGGCGATCCTTGCTTTCTTCTCCCCCCAAGTGAAGGCCTTCGGAGTTTATTGCGGCTGCGCTTCATCAAAATCCGCCTAGACTGCCATTTATGTTTTGTCCGGATGGAAGTCCTCCGCTTTTTTGCATCATCCTACACATAACTGGCAGAACTCTGCCCTGTGCCATGCCCGGATCATTCATGGCATCTTCAGCCCAGGAATGGCTTCTTGTACATGAAGGCCACTCACTGCAGATAGCGAGCCAGCAAGCACTTCTCTGGATCATCATGTGTAGCATATAGTTTCCCATTCTGTACCTAATGCCACATTATATAATTGTATATATAAACAAAACAAGTACAAATTTGGAATGGTCATCTTGATGAGGCATGAGTCATGATCATGATCATTATCTCAGCATCATTTAGATGTTAATCATAATATTGTACTTAGCTCCCACCCACCTGGGGTTGTTTAAAGATTCAAATCCCTGTTACATGACATGGTCAATCATCGTGCATTTCCTACTACAATGGCCCTGTATTTTGAGAGTTCACCTCTATGTTCAGACAACATCATTTTTGTCTTAATCCTGCACTCACAAATCATCCTTAAAAACACCTCCAGAAGCCTCAATCTTCACAAAAATCACCAAAAATTACCCCAAAAACAGCTCCCAAAAGCTCCAACTTCATCACCATCTAGCAGCTAACTTCATCACCTTCCAAATCCTCCAAAACTGAGGTGCTTCCTGGATCTGAGCCTAGGCTCTTGGCGAACAGCATTGTCTCAGAAGTGCCAGCGAAAGCGCCTGGGGTGGTGCGACTCGTCACCTGGTGATCCGATGGGGGGGGTTAAACAAAACGTGACGGCAGATGTAGAAAAACAACATCCAAAAAAACAACTCAAGGGGATGATTGTTTGGTTGTTCATGTTGGCCTATTTGTAGCTTTTGGTTGCTTTTGGCAAGTTATTCGCAGTTATTCGCAGTCGGGTCTTGGAGCAAGAATGTTTGTTGGAATATGAGACCAAGATACTTGGTGATACTGGAGACTCATATTGGTTGGGGGATGATAGTCCTCGCGAGTTAATCTTATCACATGCACCCCGCTCTACCCCCCATTGTTGGAACTCTGTACCCAACATGTTCGCTTACTTTTCTCCAAATCCTGGCCGGCCTTCGTTCTTGAAACAATACGGCTATATGTTGCCAATTTGTTTCGGGATGCTTCAGGTTTTACACCAGGGTCCTGGGAGGTTAAAAGGGGGTTCCCCCCTTTTCAAACTTTTAAATGTTTGGGGTTCATGATTGATTGGGAGATACTTCAAGATTCCGCCCCGAATTTTTGCTAGACAATAAGTAGCTCACTTATTCCCCCAAAATTGTTTTGCAGAAAGGTCTCTCAGTCATGTCTTGTTTCTTGTTTGGCGGGTGTTCAATACTTCTCCCTCCCAGCATTGGTTGGGAACAAGACTCCCAGGTGGTTTCTTCTTCAAAATATGACAGTACCAAATTCGGCCCAGCGGTTTAACACCTCAGTTTCACGTTATTTTCCCCATTCAAATGGCCACGAATTGGGACACAATTTCGGAAGAATCCCATCCCCCTAACATAGTAACATTATAAATATCATTAAATTACTTACATAAATACCGACCATGAAATCTTGGTTTCGTACTGAATCCATTCATACCATAGGCCCAGCTCATGGTATCCAAAAAGAGATTTCCCCAACTTGAAACGCCAGGTCCTGGTCTCGGATACCCACGAGCGCCATGCGGGTTTGGTGCTGCCCCCCTGCGACGCTGTGCTGCACAGCGGTGACGTCATGGCCTGTGGAAGCTTCGCCACACGAGGTGTGACTGCACCTTGGGGCACTGTGGAAGAAATCTCCAGTTGGTAGATGGTTTGTCCCATTACCCTCTGGCAATTTAGCATAACTATGGAAATTCACCATCTTTAATAGGTAAATCAATTATTTCTATGGGCCATTTTCAATAGCTATGTTAAATTACCAGAGGGTATGTTCCCATTATTTACCGTGCTTCATAGTTCCTAATAGTTACCATCCGGTGCAGGATTCTTCCATCCACAAAAGAATGATGCTTAGAATAGGATATGATTGATGTAGTATCATTTTCTTATATAATATCTTCAATGAATAGGATGAATCAAGGATATGGGATATGTTCGGCAACTGCTTCTTACAAACACCATTGAATCATTGCTATAAAGAGATGCGATAAAGGTCACCAATGAATGCGATCAAGGTGGAAAACCCAATGCGTGTTTGGCCGTACCTCGGTCTGATGGGGTTTAAGGAGTCATCCTGTGATAGGGACTCGGCCGCTGTCACGAGTGTACATAACGCATCCAACCAGTCTAGGACCAGGAATCCGGAAACATCATGAAACCCTTTGGGTGGCAGATTTTCCTACACTCAGAGGGTGACATTACAATGAAATTACCAACATTTCGGTGTATTGCCTTGTGTTGGTATGTTGATCTACATTTTCGGAGCATGTTTATTCTGAGCACAATGCCCATGAAAAAGCAATATTCCACCTGTCGACAGTTCGGGAAAGCTGTGGCCGTGTTGACGCGGCCTTAAGGTCGAGGGCTCAACGAAATGACATAAGTTCATCATCTTCCCATTGATTTCCACCCGTATGGGACAAATAATGTCCACAAATACACCCTTGAGACGTGATTGTTTCTACATCAATTGCCAGAGATGAAATCTAGAGTTCCAGGGTATTACAATGTATTACACAAGATGCCACCCTTGCCCCCAAAAAACAACAACAGCCTGACATCCAATAGCTCCCTTGTGGCATGGTTCCCATGGATCCATCTGCAGGACATGCAGAGAAGACCCTGCGTGACTTCGGAAGTTGGCTCAGATCCTGCCCTGCAACCTCCGGGAAACGCTTCGTGATTGCGGGCAACCACGACTTCTGGTTGGAGGACTCGCGGTTGGGGCGCGGCTGGGGGCGCTTGGGGTTGGTGGGGAACAGGGGCTACTTAGAAATTCTTAGGCTGGAGGACTTCAACTAACTTCAATTGATGCGTTTGGAGCATGTCCCCCAAAGTGGGTTCAATCCTTGGGGCCGAAACTGAGAAACGTCTTGCTCGTGCCGTGGTGAACTGGAAGGAGTTTGGGCCTGAGAAGGCAAAAGAACTCCTGGGTGAAGGCGTGGAGTACTTAGAGTTCAGCACTGGAAGTTTTGAAGCTGACGTCGGTGACTTGGATCTGCAAGTCGGGGCATCTAATGGAGGATCATCCACAACTTGTGTAAGATGAGACTAGTGACTAGTTAAGGGACCTACCTGGGAAGATTATGATGACCTCACCATGAATTGTGATTAGAAGGGGGAACCATGACAAGAGGAAAGGGCATACATTTCAAGTGGAGGTAGTGCTCTAGCAACTTCCCCAGATTTGACATACTGTATGAGCACATTGCCATATGCGTTATGTATATTCATGACAGATTTATATACATAGGTACATAGTATGATTGTAGATTATATGTACATGTATATTGTACATCGCAATAGATCATAATTGGTGACTTTTGGGCGTAAATGTAGGACAGAACATCATGGATAAATGATTGTGTAGCTCAGGCAAAGCTCAAAATAATCGACCATTCAAGCCACCCCTTGAGGGCACCCCCCATTTGCTGTATCTTTCTGTCAGATCCCCTTACTGCTTTCCAAACATCTTAATCACCACCTCCATGGGAAAAGCCTAAGAGTCTACCATGCGATCTTCAGACAGCCTGCCATTTTCATGCTGGCTTATCCGTAGTTCTCCCCATCCATAGAGGAAAAAACACAGAGGATTAGAGTACTAAACGAGCCTGGACCTGCCCTTCACCTCTTAGGTTTCCGCTCCGGTTTTCGTCTGAGGTGCACCAGGCAGCCCCGAGATTCGCCAGTTGAAGGTCTATGGTGCCCCCCTTTCGGCCGGGAAGAGCTTCAACCGTGCGTTCCAACAGCCTGAAGCCTTGAAACGCCTACAGAAAGACGTGGAACACGTGGAGATTGTGTTGACCCATGGGCCCCTGTCATCCTCCATGTGGACCGCGGGGGGTTTCAAAAGTTGACCAGATTCACTTGATTTTTGTTTCATGACCATGTACCCTCTGGTAAACTAACATAGCTATTGAAAATCACCATTTATAGTGAGTTTTCCCATTAAAAATGGTGATTTTCCATAGCTATGTTAGTTTACCGGAGGGTATGCGTGGTGCTGGTGAACACAAATAGTACTGGTTACACAACGGGATGGAAAGAGAGACACCATAAATTGCTCCCTCTTTGTTTCTTCTGAACTTATGTTCAACACATTTCAACACACAACCCCAACCCAAATCAAATGTGTTGGGCTTTACATGAGCCCCACATTAAGGGAGATACATATGTATATATATATAGTGTAATATTGTGTATTCTTTTGTGTTTAAATCGTCTTAACCCTGAGACTCAACTAACTCAACCTCATCCAATTTTAATCGTGCCGCCAGGACCCATGAAGAGCTAGCCAAAGGTTTAGCAGCCCTGGACCCCATGCTGCATGTTTGTGGTCACGTCCATGGCTACCTGGCAGAGTATGGCAGAGTGATGGGGTAAGCTGGTGCTGCCCAAGGTGATTTCCCAGAACGGAGATCCTGTAGTTGGTTGAATTAAACTGGAAAATTCTTGGCTGTATGGTTATTACAATGTTATTACATCTATAGTGGATGGGGTTGATACATCAACAAACACTATATGACCAAGATTTCACTAGATAGGGTAGATATATCCATATAGTCAGGGTTTATAAACCAACCTTCACAGGCAGAAAATGGCATTGATTTCTTTGTAACCACGCAGAATTCGGAGGCGTAAGCAACATGCTATGGGTGATTCACCAGCAAAACTAGATTTCACCAGCAAATGATTCAGAGAATTTAAAAGAGAAATACACTGTGGTAAACTAACATAACTATGGAAAATCACCATATTTTATGGGTAAATCCACTATTAATGGCCATTTTCAATAGCTACGTTAAATTACCAGAGGGTACTTTAAGCATTCATGGGTTCATGGACCACAATTATGAGGAATCATACCGTGCCATGTGTGCAGAAGCTTTCAGCTGCCAGGTCCCCCCTGTGGTTACTTCTCAGTTCCTGCTTGTGGGATAATCGCCCAGCAAGTTCTCGTTTTTCAGAACTTGGCTGAGTTGGCTTCTGAAATCAATATCCTTGAGATATCCTTGAGTCAGTTTGAGCTGGTGCAAGCTACCCTCTGGCAAACTAACATAATTATGGAAAATCACCATTTTTAATGGGAAAATCCACTATAAATGGTGATTTTCAATAGCTATTTTGACATAACCAGAGGGTACGTTCTTTCCCTAGCTGCAAGCAACATGGCCAGGTTTGTTGTTCCCTTGTTTTGCTTTTGGTTCCTGACGATTCCGCAGAAACCGACTCAAAGCCCAGGCCTCTACGGGCAGGCGCGGGCCACCAAAAGATACGTCCCTGGCACATCGGGGATGTCCATCAACGCGTCGATGATGAAAAGCTTCGGGAAGTTGGTGGGTCGCTTGGGACTAGAACCGCATGGAACTGGATGGAACTGGTGGGTGGTGGGTAGCAGTGGTCCTGAAAAATCTGAAAATGGATCAAGTTTAGTATTGAAGATGTATTGAAGTGACATGAATTGATCACCCATTGTCGATGAATCATTTTGAACCGCTATGGCTAGCAGCTAGCGAAATGATAATGGATTTTTGACGCTAGAAGCTTCAGGTATCAACATCGACTTGCACATGCTTTCCAGCGGACACTACATTGAGAAGATCCATGATAGCCTGATGATGCCTGATGCCATATCATGATCACTCCCACAGAAGTCTCGCTCATATTGTTACTAATGTATACTAATGTGGCAAACTCGATGGTAACTACAATTTGCAACTTTTGGGGTTCTGCAAGTTTAAAACTTAAAGTCTTAAATTGACCCAAGTAATGAGCTTCCTCGGGGGTGAGGCAACGTGTGGCCCTCGACCAAAAATTGAGGCCAGAGAGTGCGCAATTTGCCAGTGGTTTGCGATTTGCAACTGCCCAGTGCTGCAAATGCCACGGTCGCGCCATACGCTGCCGCACACTGAGAAACTTGGTGCCATCATTTCATAAGCCTCGATTTGCACAAGGTGCTGTTTTTTTTTTCTCTCCCCTAATGGGAAACCCACCATTTGGATCCATTTGGGGAATCTATATATATACGGTATACGGAATGTGTTTTTTTTTTTGGAAGCCCCTTAAGCAAATCCAAGTAGGTGCAGGTACTATCCAGCAATTTCGGATGGTTTCTGTGATGCCATAGGGTGGGGCAGGGCACGCAACCACTTCCAACTAAGGAACTCTCGTGGGCGCCGCAAGTCTCAGGAACTGAGGAGCATTGTACAGTTGGCTCCAATGCTCCAAGTAGCCTCAAGAAATGTCAGCACATGTCAGTCCATACAGCGCACCAGAGATTTCGAGAAAACTGTATAGCTCGATGAACAATCCTAAAGTTGTTTTTTTGGGGTGGTTGGGTGGGGTGTAGGGAATCTCAACTGCCAGTTCCCTCGCGCAGATCCCGTTTCTATTTGGGTACCATTTGGAACCCGAATTTCTTTTGGCTGCTTGGGGCTGAACTTCAACCGCTCCATGACCACCATGGAGAAAAAAAGGCTTGAGAGACCAGGGATTGTTTGATGTGACGGGAAGCTGCTGGCATGAACCCCTAACCTACAGATAATATACATTAATATACTCGTAATGGCAGAAGTGAAGCTTTCGTTTGCCATACTTCCTGCCTAATCTTTGTGCTAGTTCTTCCAACGTTCCCGAGCCACTGAAAATCAACTTTGAAGCCCAAACATGGGAAGGATCTTTCGTTTTTTTCGGCATCGCAAGAAGAATCAGAGGACCTTACAATACCTTGCACACAATATATATATATATTATATGATTATATATATATGTATGTATGTATATGATGCCAATTTTTATCATAAGATTCCTGATATTCCTGTCATTTTCCTAAATCCATCTATTGAGCTGACCCCTGTCCTGGTGGCCAAGGACCTTTTTGATCGAGCCCTTCAGGTGGATGAAGATGCAGGATGGCTCGAAAGGACTGGGACAGCGATGGTGATCCTTTTTGGAGGATTGAAGCAACAAAAATATGGGGATAGTCATTGAACAATGAGCCCATATTAGCCCATGCAATTTGATGATTTGATGATTAATTTGCTAAAGATGGCAAAGATGGGGACTTTCCAGAGCACAACAAAAGTCAAGCTGAACAGATGGGAAAATCTCCCAGATCTTGACGGATGAAGGGTAAAAACTCGATGGTTTTTTCCGGTACCATATATTGAAAAGGCTGAAATCCCTTGAGGTGTGAAATTCCGGTGGTGAATTATGTCGGTGTCACAGGGATGAGAAATTGATGGTATCACCCCCTTCAGCCAGCGAAACGGCTGTTGTCAGTGATAGGATGGTGAGAAAGGACTCTTTCGACTATGTGGCTTGGGTTAAAGGCAGCAGCTTGGGCGTGCAGCCTGAATTATTCATGAAGTGCACCTTCGCCCAAAGCCAAGATTTCTGTTAAGACCCTGAAGACTCCAATACGTTTGATGATACAGTTGGTAATTCAATGTGTCCCAGATGGAATATGTTCTGACCTTCACAGAAAGTGCTTGGACACCATGGTAGTATGGCCTTGTTTGAAAAGTCCATTCCATTGGCTGGTTAATCATCCTATTTAACCTGCTATTTGATGGGGGTATGCCCCATCTTGACCATCCCATATGGAGTAATAGACATTGATAGTCTTCATTAAGCTGCGAGTATGGCCCAACCTTGTCGGGGGTTACCCAATCGGCAGGACCGGCAGTTACCCCTTTTCCTGGCCCCCGACAAGAAACGTCAAAAGAAGAGTTTGGATGGGCTGCGAAGACTATTCAAAAAGGGCAACAAACTGTACATCTTTTGGGGTAAAACAGCATGGTAAACATGTGGGTGACGTCAAGATATGCGAGCGGCTTTGTGTTTGAAATTGAGGTGATGGGATCCCTCTTGGCACTGAATGCAGTGATCATTGGCATCCAAGTTGACGCTTGGCTGACTGCTTTCAGCACCGGGGGCCCAAGGGGCTCAGGGTCCATCCGATGGTCCAGTCGGATGTCCTAGTCAGGATCTGGTGTCCAATGAAGCGAGTCCATACCTCAGATCTGGGTGTGTTGGTGCCGGGAGTAGGCTCGGTGGCTAATCCAGCTGCCAGTTAGGCGGTCTGAGATCCCCTAAAGGCCTTCCAAAAAACTTCAGCTGGATACCTCCAATTTAGCTTCCTGAGTCGATGCCTACTGCAAGTGGTACCCTCTGGTAAACTAACATAGCTGTGGAAAATCAGAATTTTTCATGGGAAAATCCACTATAAATGGCCATTTTCAATAGTTATGTTAGTTTACCAGAGGGTAGGGTGAAAATATCAGGTGAGAATATGGTGGAAAGGATCCCACTCTGATTGCTGCAGCGAGGCGATCCACCCTGGTCACGGGCGATTGTGCCTCGGAAAATTGTGACAGGAATTTCATCCAGCGTCGAATCCAGGTGCTGTTTCAATAAGATGCCATCCATGACCATCCCAAAACATACGGTATACTTAGTACTAACTTAGTATACGATTTTTTCTGGGTGGCTTAATCCTATTATTTAAGGGCACCTAGAATTGTTCAGATCTTCAACCCCAAGATATAGCCCTTGGCAAAGCAGTCGTCATCATAAAGTCATTCCGTCGTGGTTCCATTCGCTCAAGGACCTGATCTTTTGCTCCATTTTTGTCGTGGAGCTGCTACTCCGGATCGGCGCCTTTCAGCGTCGCTTCTTCAGCACGACGCTTGGCGGAATGTTTGTTATACTGGCCTGGCTGACAACAGCAACAGCAACACTAGGGACATGGGGGTTTTCATAAATGGAGGTACCCCAAAATGTAATAAAATGGATGGTGTATAATTGAGAATCCTATTGAAACTGTATGATTTGGGAGTACCCCTTCCAAATGGAGTGCTTCAAGCCTTGAGTTTGATGGATCCGAATCCAACCCATGGCTAGTCTAAGATATCCCAGGGTGCCTTGCCAGATATAGATGGCAACTTAGATTTAGCTAATCTAGGTTTTAGTAAACCTTTCTATGATCAACAATTTATTGTCGAGTTTCTCATTTATGCCGATAAACTTATGACCTGGTTGGTGATTTGGAACATTTTTTATTTTCCCCAATAGTTGGGATGATGATCCAATCTGACGAAGTCATATTTTTCAGAGGGGTAGGTATACCACCAACCAGTTATGACCATAAGTTTTTTTTGAACAAACCACAAGCCAGACGTTGATCCTCCAGGGAAGGCTGGCAATGGAATCTCTTCGATTCCATCGTGGTGTTCTTCAGCGTGGCGGACGAGGTGAATCTTGCTGAGATGGCATGGCAGGGGAACGACCAACAATCATCGGAATATGATGGGATTGCTACCCCTCTGGTAAGCTAACCTAACTATGGAAAATCCCCATTTTTAATGGGAAAACTCACTATAAATGGCCATTTTCAATAGCTATGTTAAATTACCAGAGGGTAGCTATTTTTGATCATTTGCCTAGGCTGCCTAGGTATATAATCTTGGTAATTTGTTGCGGTTGCCAGCAAAAGGGCCCCAAAACCAATCCCAGTTTTACTGCTCATTTTTTAGACTCATGTTGAGGTGAGAAGAAATATTGTTGCAAAGCTGTTGGTCGGTGATCATTGGACCTTTTGATCATTCAATATCATGGGGCCAGCTGTTGATTTTGAATTTTTAGATGGCCATCCACCCTTAGGGAATGGCCATCCACCCTTGGGGTGGCTTACAAAACATCCCAGAACTTGCACAAGAATGGCGATCCTCATTCTGTGCTATCTAGGTTATATTGATATAGCTATAAGAATCTGTATATCAATATGAACATATATGCATATACACATACATACCTATATCATATCTATCCATAGTAATTATCTATATAAATGCTGTCCTGGTGTTCCTGCTCACTTTCCTGTTTAGCTTGAGAGGCCACCAAGCTGGTCTTGAGCGACTCCGAAGTTCAAGAGGCACGTCGGCACGTCGTGCAGGGAATTCGCTGGGTGAGGTACATCCCTTTCCCAAATGGATATTCTAAGATAAGGATAATAATTAGGATAATAACAGGATATCCACAGATAGGGATAATCCTTAATAGATGATGAATATCCTAAGATTATAATAATCTACGCAGAAATGTTTTAGAAAAAAACGTTAAATGGACTTAATATCCACAAATTATCCCCCTTGTTTTTCCACACATATGCAACAGCATTCTAAAATGCATAATATGGGGGTTACATTTTCACCAGATGTTCAGAATGTTCCAGATGTCATTTCTGGAACCTTCTCCGCCGGGCCTGGCTCCCGCCACAGATCTTTGATAGCTTTGGATTTTTGCGGCTCCTGAGACGCTGGGTGTCATCAAACGTGGCTGCCTTGGAAATCCTCTATAAATGAATGTTGATCGCTGGGAAAATTACTCCACTGTGGAATTTTCTGTTGCCATGACAACAATGAACCATGCCCCAGTTTTCCAGAGTATGAAGAATCCCCAACAACTCAGCCTGAATGGTGGATAATGGTGGATCTTCCAATCCACTAGGAATCCGCCAGTCAGTTGTAAGAATATGTAACAATCCATTGTTGGGGTTTAAAGTATGGTTAATGTGATATTATGTGAACGTAAACCTTACTGAGTACTGCGAGGTGCAGTAACCTTCAATACTGTGAGAAAAAACGCCAACTGTCTTGATGTCAACTATACCCTATATTGATTGGGAGACAAGACAGAAAATAGAGCATTCCGAAATTCCCCACCATTCCACATGCACATTGTGCAGCTGTTCTTGGTGTTGGTCACTATGATAGCACACTATGCTTAAGCGTCAAAAAAGTGGTGCAGTTCGGCTCAAGATGGATGCCGGCAACCAACAATGCGTTTAACAGATTTTATTTTATTTATTTTTATAGATGTTCCATGTCAGTGTAGCTTTGCCAAGTGGTCAAGGTCCTACCAGTCTGCCCATAAATGGGGATCATGGGGAATGTCGTTCAGAGGCACTTTTTACACATGGATCTAGGCAAGCACAATATCTGATGAGGAAACAGAAACCGTCAGTTTTCCCATCTTTTCCAAAGACAAGGCCCTTTTTTCGAATGTTCGATTGGCTTCTCATGTAAATTGACATTCCAGTTTGTCACTGCCCGAAAAACTGCCCTCTCATGGTGGTAAAAGTAGCCTCTGGTAATTTGTTACATAGCTATTGAAAATTGCCATTGATACTGGATTTTTCCATTAGAAATGGCGATTTTCCATCGTTTTTTGTATGTTCACCAGAGGGTAGTTTGCCCACTGATGGTCAGAGAAATGAGAGTCACAACCAGCTGCTGGTCAGGAACCCTGGCATGTTGATCCAGAAAGATCTGGAGTAGATACTGTACTAATCACCACATGAATGAATAGTGCTGTCGATCATCATGGATTATATAAATATATTATATTATATGTAATTATTATTATTGTATATATATATATGTAGTATAACTGATGATTTTCTTTACCTACTTCTTTGCGAGTTTTATTCTATCATTCCCCTTTCCGGGGGTTCCCAGGACTGGGTCGTATCGTCCGCTTGGTGCGGATGGTGCGATTGATCCCGGCACTGAAATCCATGGTTTATCTCATCCTGGCGTACCTTGGATGATGTGGAGATGGAGCTAGGCTCCAAAATTCATGGATGGCCAACATTTGTGGTGTAAATATTCTGGACTTCAGATTTTGATGTCATTTGAACATGTACCCTGCTTTTTTAACGTCTACATTGTACTACATGTACGTTTACCATGTGCTCACATAGATGTGGCAAAGCCACCATTTGTACATCGTGTTTTTAGGAAAACGCATCGGGTGGAACCCACATTTTTGTGGTACGTTTACCCCAGCGTAAAGACATTGATCTCCAACCTTGGTTATGAGCCACGTGGGGAAAGGACATCTATGACCTATGACCTATGACTATCTGATAGCGAGGGATACAGTCACCGACAGAATTATGGAAAAAATAAAACGTTTCAATTTACAGGCGCCGCCTGTCTATGATAGAAAAGTTACGAACCTTTTTTTTTTCCCATAATTATTGTTTCCATAATTTTTATTTTTCCATAATTCTGTCGGTGACTGTATGTCCATCGATTCGCAATTTGAATGCATTTTAAGGGGGAATATTGAATTATAGAAAATATGTGTCTAAAGATCTGGTATATGCCCCTAAGTC